>Ga0123340_1006047_pt1 | contig 11540 bp, 4 predicted proteins | sample SirMexnodulemix_FD_89961 | JGI IMG/M metagenome (GOLD analysis project Ga0123340, IMG submission 89961) | Root nodule microbial communities of legume samples collected from Mexico - Siratro Mexico nodule mix | ecosystem: Host-associated > Plants > Roots > Nodule | place: Mexico: Nepantla... | reverse complement strand
ATATTAAGAATTTGTTAAATATAAAAAATATTTTGTATCATGTAAAAAAACAACTGCCATAAATGAATGGCCTGTCATATCCTTAAATTAAATTAACCAACTAAAACAAGAGAATACAATCATTCAGGGACAACACAATGAGAATTAAAAGCTTAATTAAGATAATAATTTATTTTAATCACAACACAATACTTTGAAAGAGACATCGAAGAATCTAACTGGATGAAAAAAATATGAAAATCACTAATAGAAGCATACTTCATTTTACTACTATCCTAAAAGATTTATTCAACACAGAAAAAGTTAATTATGTCTGGGAAAAATAGAAAAAGTTAATAGATTGTGAACAAAAAAAATGTCTTACATCAATATTATTATGAATGAATCATTAGATTTTGGTGGGCCAGAGTTGCCACTTGTTCACATCGCATCGTCTTTAAAATAAAGATCAGATCAGATTCTCCAACGAGCGGCTAGGTAGAATCCGCCACGCCCACCTCGTGTTTCATTTTTTCTTTATTTACTAAAATTTCTTAAACCATAAGTAAAAAACGAAAAAAGTTTATTTTTAGGCTATTATTATAAAACTAAATAAAATTTCTGTTATTGATAATTGCCGATTCAATAATAGCAATCTATTCAGTATATACTATAATAAAAAAAACATGAATATTCAATTACTGTTTAATCCAAGAGAAAAAAGAAAATAAAAATAGAAAAGCTTTTCGTAAACCACGAGGGTGTTATAAATATCAGAACACCGATGAGGGTGTGTTTTTCTCCGAAGCTTTGTTGGCGGCAAAGCAAATCTGTATTGCGATGGCGCCTACGAAGCTCTTCTTCTTTGCGTTTTCAGTAGCCCTAATTTTCGCCGTCGTCGGGGCCAAGGCTGATGTTTCCGTCGAAGGAACCGCACCAGAGCCTGATGCCTCCGCCTTCAAGATCCAATTAGATCAACTCAATTCTAAGATCCGAATTCTCGGTGTGTTTTCGTCTCCTATGCAAAATGAAAACCTAACTCTACTTTTAATCTCGATTTTTCATTTTCCAGATTTCAATTTTAGTAGTTGCACTCTTCGGTTACCGAAATGTCCGCCTCTACGATTTTTGTTTCTGGGCAATTTTTATTTTGAAATTAGGACTGTGCTGTGATTGTGAATCGTAGTGTACAATTTTTAATCAGTTGCAGTCGCTGTGTTTGAAAACCAATTTCTGGTGTTTATTTATGTTGTTGGCGAAAGAGTGTTGTTGATTGATCTTTATACAAGTAACTTTTTTGCGTCGTTGCTAATGATTTATGATTGGAATGACTTCTTTTATGGTTTTCTCTCATATCATTTGAATTCCAAGGAGTTATAATTCCCTCACCTTTTCCATCTGGATATATGCTTATTTCTGATGGTTTCTTTTTATGGCTAAAGCGTGTCGTGTTTAATTTTTTTTTGAAGAATCTGAAATCAGAGAAAAGTCGGAAGAAGTGAAGAAGAAGGACGAAATTGTGGCCGTAAAAGAAAAAATCATTGAAGATAAATCGGCCACCATACAGTCCCTGCAGAATGATATTGCTTCTCTCCAGGTGTGGAACAAGACCTGGATTGCAATTTTTCTTCATTACACAAATTATTATTTTTTTTTTTTTAATATTCATTGTTGTATTTCTTACTTCATGTGATAATGATAATTTGAGTATCGGTGGTAGATGTAAGCATCCCATTCTCATACTTTATTGTTGGTAGCATTTTTTTTTTAATAAATTGTATATTAGAAAACTTTCAAAAATAAATTTTCCTCTCAGAAAAAAGGGTCATCGGATGCTGAAGAGCAAGTCGTAAAGGCTCATGCGCGTGCTGGTGAACTACAGAAGCAGGTTACGTATAAATCAGCTAGTAGATGTGTCACGTATGATCATTATTCTATAGTGCAGACTCTGAAATTCTTTATGCAGGTGGACAATCTCAAAAGGGAACTAGAAATACAAAACAAGGAGAAAGGGAGCTGGGAAACTCGAGTACTTGGGTTAGAGAAAAAAGTTCATGACTTGAACTCAAAATTAGAAGCTGTAAGTTTTAAGTTTACCTGCATTTCCGTTTTTATTACATCTCATTTTTTTTTGTCCTTGAAACTAGTTCTTAATCACTATTTACTATTGATTTTTGTGTAAATGCTTTAGTATTTTTATTCCCTTTTTAAACTCTGAGTTATATTCCCTTTTCATCTCCCTTCTTCTTATCAACGTGTCTAGTAGTAACATTGATCTGTTCTAGGAGTACCTTGTGCACCTTGTCATGTTCAATTCTCACAATGGGAAGGGCATGCTAATCTCCATTTTCTACATATCTACATTTTGCTTTTCTCATGTTGTTCTCTTTTTTCCTCCTTCGCCTGTGTTGTAATTATGACTGTATTCTTCTAGCTTTGAACAGCATGCTCAAGAGGTACTTCTCTGCTATTTTTTTTTTGCATGTATTGTCCCGCCTATTTCTACTTCTCCCTTTCCACTATGACTTAATACATGCTGTATTTTCTGATTCCTCAAATTTGGAAATTTTCGAAGAGTTTGCTTTGGGTTGTTAATGGTGTAGAAGTTTTTATGCTATTATTGACAAGCAAGTGTGAATTAGGATATTCCCTTGGTTGTAGGCTTCTGTAGGTCTTAGAAACTGAGGTTGTCAGAGCTCATCAGGCAGCACCACCTTGCTGTTTGTTTATTTATATGTTGAATTTACTATTCATTTTTTTATTGATTAATGCTTTTGGATTATGCATGGCTTGACGTGCATCCCTCTTCTGATGTATTATGTATTACTGCAGCACTATCGTTAGCTGCTAGTTTTTTGTTAATAATATCTATTCCTGTTTGCTTTAGGTTGATCCTACTCTGATTTTAGATCTAAGAGAATAACTATTGAGCTCTATTACTTGCAAAAAATAAATTAAAAACCATTATGTCATTATTTTTCACTAGTTACCTGCAGTACTGTAATCAATTTTCAAGTTATTGAAACATATTCTCTCCAAGGATGATGGGTTGACCTGAGTAAGTGCATTTTTCACAGCTTCAAAAGATAAACGATGAGCAGAGGACAAAAATTCAGAAAACTGAACGTGCTCTTAAAGTTGCTGAGGTATGTTAATGCATATATTTTCTTGTCTACGTTGTGCAGGATGCTTGATGATATTTTTGACTGAAGTCTCTTGTTTTTCACCTAATATTCTTGTTTAGGAAGAGATGGTGAAGGCTAAGCTTGACGCAGCTGTCATACAAACAAAGTTGAGGGAGGTAATAATTCACCAATTCAGTTGACCAAAATGATATTTTAGCAAAAAAACACTGAAGGTCAAATAAAAGTGACGTGTAAATGTATATGTTACATACTCAATAAAATATTATTTGAAAATTACACGTGTTCATATAATGAACAGAATCCATAAGCTCGTGATAACTTCAATTTCATAAAATAGAAAAGGTAAAATCTCATTATTCATCCTTCATTTGATCCTTTTGAGTGTGGTTAGCATGGAGAGCTACGTTTACCAGAAACACTTGGACATTCCTAAATTTTGTTTAGAAACACACCAAACACCAGCAAGGGACCATAGAAAGTTCTAACCATTGTCGAATCCTGGCATGTGACTCAATCTTAGAAATCTCAGCTTCATTATGTTTGATTCGGACGCATGGACAACCAGGGTGAGACTGAACTTGTGTTGTGGATTTTGGTGTAGCTCCAAGCAAATGCCAAACTACTATAAGCCTTGCTGAGATCCAGTTTAACATCTTAATATAGAACACCTAGTCCAAATACCTTTCAAAGTATGAAAAATATAAAATATTTAGTTCAAAACGAATTTCCATAATCTTATTATTTTGAAATGCTTTGTATAATGATTTCACCGTATTCCCTTCAAATCTGAAATCTTCAGTTCAAAACTGAATTTCCATAATTTTAATATTTTGAAATGGATTGTGTAATGATTTCAACATACTTTTTGTCATATCTAATATTTTCTGTTTAATTGTTAAATTGTAGGATTTTAGCTTTTTCCATTTTCGTTTTTGTGAGCAGCAGCTGCCTATTGCTACAATTAATGATAGATTGGAAAACCATTTCTTTCTCTTGAAATTTTTATTATATTAATAATTATAATTATGTACATTGAATTAACTCATACCGGTGTTATAATCAGACACATGGTGCTTGGCTTCCACCTTGGCTTGCTATACACTATATTCATAGTAAGGTGAGTCTATGTTGTATCTCCTATAATGTTTGTTAGAACAGCCTTCCTCACCAGTTCTGAGAATTTTATTTTTCTGCCAGTCTTGTGTTGAGACTCAATGGAACAAACATGGGAAACCTGTTTGGGAAATGCTTACTCAAAAGGTAATGTTATTGGTTTTTATTTTGGCCATTAATCTTTTGTTTCTGTTATTTCTTTTGACATGTTAATCGATTAGAGATACACTATTTTATTTCTTTATCACTACAAGCGAGCCGTATTGGCTTCTTTATTTAATTTCTTTATTATTTACTATAGGCCCTAGAGAAAAAGGCACAAGCTGGAAAGTGGGCTGAACCTCATGTGGAAACCTTTAAAACTGTGAGACCTCCATTTATTTCTCAGTTTTTTGCTATGCTTTGCTGGGCATGTTTCTATTTATGTGGTAGTATAACGATGGCCAAAAAATATGCACTTCTAATCTGTGGTATACAGCAATTATGGTCCGTATGGAATTGTTTCAGAACTGTCTGTTTTTAACCCTCATCCTGATAATTTGATATGATATCCATTTGTGAGCTTCCTTGTTTGTAAATATCTTTTGATTTTCTTCAATACCCAGCCAAATTGAATTGTTTCCTTTTTCACTTCCTCCTTTTTCAATTGAAGAAATGGGTCCCTGCTGTTAAAGAACAGTGGTCTGTAGTGAAAACAAGTGTTGAACCGCATGTGCAATTATTGACCACAAAAACTGTTGAAGGTTATGAGGCTACCAAGAAGACAATTTCTCCCCATTTAAGCAAGGCAAAAGAATTTGTTTATCCTTATTATCAGGTACAAGCCTCTTCAATTCATCCTTGTGGTTTGTTTGTTTTGTTTGCATATGTGTTTCTTAAGGTATACTACTGGTTGACAGGAAGCTAGAAAGTTCAGCAAGCCATACATTGATCAGATTGCTGTTGCAGCTAAACCTCATGTTGATAAAGTACAAGTGGTGTTGAAGCCCTACACGAATAAAGCTGTTCATGTTTATGGGAAGTTTTTGGAATCAGCTACTACATATCATAGCCAGGTTTCAGACTTCATCCTTTTTTAGAATATTGAAAAAATTATGCAATCCTTATTGTATTTGTCATCAATTTATTGCAGATATAAACACCTTTATTGCTTCTTTTTAACGTTTTCCTTTTGCACTGTATTTTTTAAAAAAATTGAAAAATGTAAACTTTGGTTGGCAATCTTTGTCTTTTGAAATATATAGTTGTCCATACCTTCAATCAATTTTAGTTGTTAAAAAAAAAAGAAAGTATATGCAATCACTTATTGCTTGTCATTATTTATTGCTAATATCGACACTTGTTTTTTTACATGTATTCCTGTTGCACACTGTATCTACTTATGAGAAAATTGCCGATATAAACTTTGGTTGTCAGTCTGTCTTTGAAATTTATATTCAGCCATTCCCGCAATCAGTAATCAGTCGTAATTGTATTTCCTCAAAGGAGGAAATATGGTAAGCCAATTTGATATATTTGCTTATCAGAATCGAGGAGAAATGAAAGAAAGAATTTGTTTTGGTCTTGATGAAATTTACTAAAGGTGTTTGAGTCAGAGTTGCAGCCCTATATGTACTATCAGGACTCCGTATGATAGAACTAGAGAAAAATAAAGGAGAAATTATTCTTTTACATTAAGTAATTATACATGTTACAGGGCAGTATGGTGGTATGCTCGAATGTTATCAACCAAACTCATCTTTGACTCGGTCAAGGTTTTAGGTTAATAGGTCATTGGCCAAACCAGTGGATCACTATCTGAACCGCATTAAGTGGTGCATATCACATTTGTATATTTGTTTTAAAAATATTATGTATTAAATATATTTTTCATGTCTTAAGTAAAAATCCTACCCTACTAATAATATTTATTTTAAAATGCTTCTAGTCTTGGATTGAAGTCCTATTACTGAAACTTTTAAATAAACTTGTGTCAAAATTCCCTCACATAGCAGGATAGTACACTTCCAATCAAGTAAACATTTAGATTGAATTAGTAACTGTGTGCAAAGTGCTAGACACAACGTAAAAATTCAAAATTTCAGACTTGGGAGATTGTACAATGTCAAAGTGTGAGCTGTTGTCAAGAGAAGTCACTTTGCGTGCAAACAGAAGCTTCATATTTTTTAATAAAAACTTATTCAAAATGGAGTGTTTTGTGCTTTTTTAAAATTCAACATGATTAGTTCAAGTCATTTAATCACACCAAGTCACCCATAGATGTGTACTGGGTTGATCTGGTTCAAATAGCATTTCCTATCCAAAACTTGCTTGGATCGGTTATATTACCAGTTTCTTCTCCAATTGGTCAGATTGAGTAGTCTGAGCCAATTTTTTAAATACTGGTCTGCTCATTTTATAGTCTTTTTACTGCTACATGCTAAAACATTTTACTTCAGTTCAGTTATAACGTGATCTAGACATGGAAGTAGAAGTGACATCGCTGAAGACATTTGCTTAGAATCGTTTCTTAAGTTCCTTTTCATTTATTGTAGTATGATTGTGAGTCTAAAACTAGGGCTTTAATATCTTGACAGCATACTTACTGAAATTCATGTTAGTTCCAGGATCCGGAATGACTTTTTCCTTTGATTCTACTACATTAGTAAAGAGTTCTGTTAACTTTTGTAATTATTGTTTAATCAATAAATGCTGAAAATTATCCCTGGTATTGATATAAGGATTAATTGCATTTTTCTTTTGGTATTGGTTTTTTTTCCAATGAAGGTCCAAGCCACTGTCCAAGAGACACTGAAGAAGCATGAGCTCACTAGACCTCTAGCTACCAAAGAGTTGGAATGGTTTGCGGTATGCAATGAATGATTTTCTGTCCTGATAAGTGTTACTGAAATTGACAGTTATTAGGTGAATTGACTAATATTTTGTCAATTTTGCAGGCCTCTGCTCTTTTGGCTCTACCCATTATTTTTGTGGCTAGAGTGTTTTCAGCTGTGTTCTGGTCAGTCTTCAATGTCATCTTCAAAATTTGTGCACTGATTTACTTTTTATTGATCTGGATGTCCTCTTTATTACACATGTTTTTGGAACTTAATAGTAACGTCTTTTACTTTCTGCAGCAATAAGAAAGTGAATAAACCTTCTCGAAGTGGAAATAACCATGCACGACGCAAAACTAAGCGAAGCCATCCAGACAAGCACACATCATGAAGTTAGGTCCTGCCTTATTTTTTTGCTGGAAAGAAATTTAGGTATGCTATTCTATTTTATTATTGATTTGATTCGGGATATTTTTCATTAACTAACTTTATTTTATGCTGCATGATGCAAAGTGTGCTTTGATGTCTTTACCATAAACTGTTACTTATCATGCTGTGTGGCTCAATTTGCTTTTATTTGTCCATGAAGAACATTAGTGACACTCGTTAATACATTGTTACGGTTTAAAATTCATGTGGGTTCTACTAAATGACGTGAGTCATACTCCTTATTTAACTAGTCCTACATTATTTTTATCCAATAATAAAGAGTCCTTTGCTCTGTGATCTTATTTTCAATTGACTGCCTATTTTGATTTACTTGAAAGATTTGAGAGCTAAAGGGGAAATAATTTGGGTGTTGAACTGGTCATCCATGAAAAGCTTTGTTTGGTCTTTTAAATAAAACCACCTTGTTGTGAATTGATATTTGTCTCAGAGGAAAATAAACATTGTCTCTCATTCACTAAATTACGAGATTAGAAAGAAGCTTCTCTAAGCTGAAAACCTGATGCCCCTGCTATCTTAATTGTATTTGATAATGAAGCCTTACTGTTTGGAACGGTTATCATTCCTCCCGTATCAAATGGTTTTAACATTAGAAAAACGAGTGTCCTATTTTCCTCCTCAGTTTCTGCTCTGGTGTTCGACAATTCACTGGGATATAATACAATTGTTTTTTGAAGATGAGGGTAAAACATTAGTGTCATAGAATGTGTAATTCAATGTAGTAATTCATGTTAATTTTTGTGATTTCTTTTGGAAGGGTCAAACCCATCTGTATGACCACCATAATTATGTTTCCCATTTGGAGATACATCACTGTAGAATGAGTTCCTGATTTATGAAATTAGTATCTTGAAAAAAATACTTCTTTGGAGGGAGTGTTATAAAGGAGATCTATGACCTAGTCAATGCGGGAGAGGGTATGTTAAAATGGGGGGAAAGCAGGGATTTCATCTGAGGATCAAATAAATCTCTGAAGTTAATTGGTGCACTTGAGTTAAGGCTCTTTTAGTAACCTACTTTTTATAATATCTTAATTTAAGTAAAGCTAGTAATGAGCATCAAGAGTCTTAGACTTTAGAAAATTCATAGTGTGCTCAAAGCTATTTGAATTTGACAATTGATATGAAAAGCTATTGAGGCCAACAAAATCAAAAGAAAAGTGGAATTCACTTGATGACATTGTGAGCATCGTATTGGTAGAAAACCACTCTTAGTTGGTTGAAATTGATCGTCTACTGCTTAGGGAAGTCCGCAAGTCTTCTCAAATTACTTCTGTAGTTAGATGATTTGACATCTGGATGGTGGCGGCGGTGATAAGTATATATTTATCATGTTGAGCTTCATAAATGGAAGCATGAAACTATGATAGGTTTATATGAGTTTTTGTTCAGTAAAGTTGTTGAAAAGTGAATTTAAAATAATTGTTTGGATGAGACAAAAAATAAACTTTATGAAAACGAGTTTTTTTGAGAAGTTAAAAGGGAGAGTGTTGTTGAAACATAACAAGTTAAATATTTTCAGAAAAAAAAGCCTTTTGCAAATTTCAGTTGTTACTCAAATATACACTGAAATTAAAAGCTGTTTTTTTCATCTCAACTCTTCAAACTTAAAAAATCATTTTCCTAAAATGCTCTTACTTTTTATTGTGCAATCGATTTATCTTTTTTGTTTTCATTAATCATGTTGAAATACGATGCTGAAAAAATACTGTTCCTGGTTATTGCAGATAATTTTTCCTGTTCGCATGGGTTTATGGAGGACTATATCTTTCATGTCATGTGGGGTTTTGAATATTTTGCTTCCCTTTTTCTGGGTGAGGTAACTTTAGGACGTTTCACTGTAGAGTTGGGCACACACTATGTTTAGGTGTTTATGTATCTTCTGCCACTGTTATATTTGTTATTAGACTTGGCACTCCCATTTCCTGTCGGTTTTATTTTCTAAAATTCTTGACAGTAAAAGTGTTTCCACTTGATGTATGTTTATTAGAATCAGAAAATTTCTTTCTGTCGCGGTTTTCTGCGGAACTTTAAATCTATTTCTAAAAGAAACTAATTCATGAGTTATTCTTCATTGGAACTTACTGACTTCCCCCCTCTTCTTCTCTTTAAGCTTCTTGAATTATCGTTTGAAAATTGTTAAACAATTGTGGTAATATCATATTATGTACTCCCGTACGAAAACTAATTGACTTGTTAAGTGAGGTATTTTCTGTTTAAGTTAAAAGTGCTTTTGAGAGTTTCTCTATGCAAACTTTAATTTTTATTCTTGTGGAGAATCTCTCAAGTGCTCTTAAAAGCGTGTGATTTAATCTGATTTGGTTTAGGAGAAAAATATCAATATGGTTCAGTTCACGAATTATGGATCGAATGGACACAGGTAATATATACCCGAGTTTCTTTTATTTTTTACTAATGGTAGACATACCAAGTAGTTATTCATTAGATTGTAATTCATTGTTTTGCATTTTACAAAATTATTTCAGTAGCTACGGGATCATTTACCCTAGTTCAAAATCCAGTGCATTACAATGTTTATTTTGAAGTTAAATTTTCTTAAGGGAACAAGATGACATGAGTGATGTCAAATCACTAGTTAAATGTTATGTTCGAAAGAAAAAATCAGAAAAATAAAATACAACTCACCAAGATAAGATGCACGTAACAGATGATGCCCTGCATGAATCTCATCAAACACAATTCTATATAATATAACCAACGTGATGGAATGTGTTGCATTACATAAAGGATCGAGGTTGATTTAATGGATGAATGTTGGGGGACTCAGGTGGAACTGGAGAAACAAAAATGAACTAAACTGTAAGTAAATTTAAGAGACTGCTTTGGTTTTATCAGTTTTGGAAGATCGTATAACAACGATGATCATGCCATGAGAGTGACTTGATTGAAAAAGCTTGCAATTTGTTAGCGTTAGTTAGTGTTATTTTTCATTGGACAAATTCTTCCTCCACCCCCATATCCTCTTCCTGCACCCTCATATAATTTTTTTATTCCATAACTGTTCTTCATGAAATTACATAAATATCCCTATCTTAATAAAATCTTCCCCTTCCCAACCGGATGACCAGGCCATCCGGTTTAATTTTTTGAAATTGTGAACTGGATGGAGGTGTATCCGGTTCTCATTTTAAAAAAAATACAAACTGTCCGGTTAAGAGAACCTTCGTCCGGTTTAGGTAAGCCATTCGCGATTTCCGTTCTTTCGTTATTCAAAATCTTTCAATTAATCCTTCATAGAAGCATTAGATAACCAATTTGTGATGTTTATTAGTAATTAGTAGGTGATATTGATGATTAGAGTAGTTGATTTGGGATTTGGGGGGCTGTCGACGGCGAATTTGAGGATTTTCTGATTTGCTGGGTTGAGAACCGGATGGAGTTGTCCGGTTTGTATTTTTTTTTTAAAATGAGAACCGGATGCACCTCCATCCGGTTCACAATTTCAAAAAACGAAAGAAATGGTATTTATGTAATTTCATGAAGGGCAGTCATGGAAAAAAAAATTATATAGGGTGCAGGAAGAGGGTATAGGAGTGGAGGAAGAATTTGTCTTTTCATTGGTGGTGTGGAAGTCTTTCTGTTTCTTTAGTTGGAAAGGAAATCGAAATCTGTAAGCTTTTATTGTTGTTTCTTTCTAGACCCCAATAATTTTCGTGTGCACTTTCACGAGGTAGTTCAAAGATCAACTATTCTCCATTGTTGTTGCCGTCTCTTTGTTGTCTCGCAAAAACCTTATCATAAATGAACTTAAAAAGAAAAAAGTGTTTTAGATTGTAGAATTATAAAAATATTTTTAAATTATGTAATTTAAAAGTTTTTTTTTAAATAACTTTTTGACCGTGTAATTCGAATGTCGTTTTTAGAGTATATAATTTAGAAATCAGAAAAAATTTTTAAAAGATTTTTTTATACAATTTGTTTTTTTTTTAAGATAACTTCTGAATTTCAAAATTGCAGAATTTGAAAGTTAAAAATCTTTTAAATTATATAATTCAGATTATTTTCAGATTGTAAAATTT
>Ga0123340_1006045_pt1 | contig 11541 bp, 6 predicted proteins | sample SirMexnodulemix_FD_89961 | JGI IMG/M metagenome (GOLD analysis project Ga0123340, IMG submission 89961) | Root nodule microbial communities of legume samples collected from Mexico - Siratro Mexico nodule mix | ecosystem: Host-associated > Plants > Roots > Nodule | place: Mexico: Nepantla... | reverse complement strand
TATTTAATTATTTAAAAATTAATGTTTTTTTTTTATATTTTTTTTTAATTATTTATTTTTTTTAATAAAAAAATTTTTTTTAACATAATAAATAAATTATTTCTTTTTTTTTTTTTTTTTTTTTTGTATTGTTTGTTTATTTGTCTTCATAATATGTAATTTTCAACTAGTGTCGCACTTTTTTATTATTTGTGGGTTAGCATATTTGCACAATAATTATATCTATTATCATCTAAAACCTCTAACATAGGGTAACTTAATGTTTTATACCACTATACCATTTGGCTCTTAATACCACAATAAGAATGTGTTTTTGTAGAATATTGGGCTTTATAGAGATAAGGGGCCTTAAATGAATAATTGGTATAAAGTGTATAATGAACATGTTGTGGACTTAATATGTGACAAACAATGGTGTTTAAATAGTACTATGAATGTGCTAGGTGATAGTACTATAAACTGACAAGTGGAAGGTAGTGTAAATGAGCTAGTTTAAGGTAAGGTTCATGGTCCAGATGTGGATGATTCAAATGTCCAAGTAAAGGTAGTGGTAATGTGCTAGGTGATAGGTACTATAAATTGGCAAGTGGAAGCTGGTATAATGAGTTAGTTTAAGGTGTTCATGGTCCAAACGTGGATGATTCAAATGTCCAAGTAAAGGTAGTGGTAATGGTCCAAGTGAGAATAGTGTTAATGGTCTAGGTAATGTTGGTATGAATGGACCATATTAAGGTAGTTTAAATAGACCATTTGCGCATGTTGTAAACAATGAAGATGTTATAAATTTTGGGTCAGTTGTCAATAATGTCATTTATTCAGCTAGTGATGCAATACCCATAAATTTGTTGTACAAGTTAAGGATTTAGTTTTTGGTCATGTGGATGATGAAGTGAGTACTAATAAAACAAGAAAATAAAAAGGATTAAACAGACATATCTCAACCCCTTCATCGCATGAACCTAATTTTGGAGAAGATTTGTAATCATTCAGTGATGAAGACATCATCAGTAACAATAAACGTGTGATAAACTGAGACTTGTAAGACCCAAAGTATGAGTATGAAGAGTTAGGAAATTGGGTAGGAAGTGACGAAGATTCACTTTTAAAATGTTAAAGGACATGATACATTATAAGTCATAGGTGAGTAAATTTTTTGTTGACAGGGAACAATTTAATGTAATTATTTATGTTGCTCACTCTAAAATAAATTCGAAGATTATAAAAGATGACAAAAGGAGAGCAAGAGTGAAGTATAAAGGGAATCAATGACATTGTAAATAGAATGCATATTAGGAGTAACTAGTTTCATAAAGGTCTTTGCAATTGTAAAAGTTGACAACATTTATCCTTGGAATAGAGAATTCAATATTGACTTACTCAATACCAAATGGTTGAGTAGCAATGGTGAATATTATTAGAGAGAAAATTAATTGACATTTGTAAAAAGGCTTTAAGAAAATGGAATGTGGGTATAATTAAGTGTAAGACTCATAAGCTAAGGTAGACTACAAATATTTAGATTGAAAGTTAATTCAAAATGGAAGTATAAAACAATTTTGTATTATACACGTGGATCATTAAGATTAAACTAGTAAGTGTTTCCACCTAACATGCGGACGACTTGGGTTCGATCTGAGACAATGATAACAACTTTGATCAATGTTGCTTCAACCAAATATAAGTGTTCAAGCAATAGACTATCTAATAGATCATCCTGCAAAAAAAAAAGATTAATAAACATTAAGTATAGTTAGGGTAGTTAACCTCAAGTCATCTCCCAAGGATTTCAATTATAAATTCAACAACATACACAAACAATAAAAGTTAGTGATAATAATAAATTTGATTGTTGTCATTCCTCAACTAAATTAAAATAGCTTAAATGTAGATAATCTAACACAGTATGAGGCAGTCTAATAGAAACAAGATGATAATATAAATAGGCTTAGTTGAACAAGTTGTCTCCCAACAAAATCCAACTGTAAATTCAGATAAATAGAGTTAGAAACTTACAATCAATAAAACTAGTAAAAATAAATGGTAAAGTAAATGAAGGGTTTGTGATTGTTGTGGGAAAAAAATATAATAGACAATAGAAATGCTAGTTGAATCTTAAGTTCCTTCATCAATGAATTTTTCATAAGTTGACATATATCTTATTCATTCAATCTCCACGTAGGATCTAATTAACCAAACATGCATAAGTCATTTCAATAGAATATAATTAATGAAATATGCATTCACTAAGTCATTCAATACATCACTCCTTTCCATGTGTCTACTTTTAAAAATTTTAGTCTTTTACCTCTTTAATTAAGCACACAAAATATTGCTTAGAATAATTCAAACTAAAAAAGAATTCTAGTTAAAGAACCATCCACATGTGTTCAGAAACAATCCCAATAATAAAAATTAAAACTCAAAAATACTATATTATCTAGCGCAACCTGTTACAAATATTAAAGAACAAAACTTTAATTGCACAAAACCTAAAAATTCATTGCAAAATCACAAGAGAATCAACCCAAGAGTTTCCATATGGAGATAAAACGGAAAATTTATAAAAAATAAAATATGAAAAACACTAATACTCTGTTCATGAACGTGTTTTGGTATGGAGCTCGATTATTTCTCTTTGAAGCTTGTATGTATTTATCAATCTCTTTTCTTTATGGATTTTGAAATTATACTATGTCTCAGATATTGTTTGCTTTTATTTCTTAGTTTCAACTTTCTAGAGTTCTCAGTTTTGCTTTCCTATTTTGCTGCATATTATCTTGCTAATATATTTTTTCAATTTTGTTTCAGATTTTTATTTTGGCTTATCTTTCATGTAATTTATTTCCAATCTTATTTGAGGTATGTGTTTTAGATTTCTTTTTAATTAGATCTTAGCACTATTGAATCAGTAGTTAAAGATATTATAGAATATTTGAAAGATATTTGATGTAATAACAACCATCCTAAACTCTAAACTATTTTACTCGATTCATAAAATGAAACTTTGAAACTCAGGATCTAAAAAGTAAAAATTAACTACCATAAGATTTTTTTCTTCAAAAAAATATGAATAGAAATAAGAAATTTAAAATTGAAACTTATAATTTTTATTTATTTCATTTGTATTTTTCATAATTGTTTACTACTTTGTTTAATTTTTTTTTGGGATTAAAACAATGAGTTACATTTAAGAATTTACTTCTAATGCTCATTTCTTTATGTATCATAGCATTCTATATGCAAAAATTTTAGACCTTAACATGAATGTTTCCAACAAAATGGTGCCTTTTAATTTCATAGGTGCTAAACCAACTTGAATGAAATCCAATTAAATAATACTTGCATTACATAACTACAAAGATTAACTCTATCCATACTCCGCAATATAAAAAAGTAATTGCTTCATGCACCATACAAATTGTTTTGAACACTTAACAGATTCTTGATATATCAACAATATTTTTATTAATTTTATTTTAAAATTTATTTATTAAATATTTTTTTTCCCATATACAGTTGAGAAAAAACTCTTAATTTTCTCTTCTTCTCTATAATATATTAAAAATATATTAAAAAATGTTCGTATTTTTTTAATAAATATTGAATTTGTTATCACAAAATTAAATATTTAAAAACAATAAAAAACTAATTATTTAAAAACAATATGTTTTATTGAATTTTTAAAATTAATAGTATAAGTTATAAATATCTTAATAGTAAAATATCCCATTTTAGCAAACTAATGAAAAATAAAATAAATAATTATCCACATTCAAGAAACAATTATCAACATTTTATTAAGAAAAATAAAAATATATCATATCTTTTAAAAATATCATAAATATGATTAAGATATTTTTGATTAATAAATAAATTTTAAAATAAAAATAATAAAAACATTTGTGACATATTAAAAATTTATTAAATACATGAAGCAATATGCAGAAAGCAATGAGTTTTTTCTTAATTGTCTCTTTTTCTCTCTCCGTGTCTTTCTCCCTCTCCTTTATCCTTTTCTCTCCTCTCTCTTTGTCTTGTTTCTCTCTCGTTTTTTTTCTCTTTACCCACCTTCACTTAACTTCACTTATTTACCTTCACTTAACCCCACTTATTTAAAAATTTGTTTTTTATTTTTAAACTTGTATTTAAAATTATTATTACATTAATTTAATGAACAAATATTTATGTTTTTATCTTATTTTATCTTCTTTATTTTTTTATTTAAAAGGTAATGATTACATTAAATGTAATCTTATCTTCTTATCTCTTTGTTTTTGTTATTATTTATTAGAAAGCTATTGTAATTAATTATTTTTTAATTAGAATTGGTGAATACTTTTTTTAAATAGTAAGATTTTCTTAGAGAGAACATCAATCATAATATAATCTCATATAAATATCAATTTTAATAAACTTAACATATAATATAAATAATGGGGTCCTATGACTTGATCCACAACCACAAGACTCAATCCTACTTTGTATCCATATACCATTTTTGATGATTTATTCTTAACATCAAAAGTTACGTGAGAAGTGATTAGATAGTTGAATATTTCTCATAGAAAAACATTGGTACAATCATAAGTATTTTTCTCAAGAATTCTGACTATCTGTCAATAAAAGTGATATATACTAACTACCTAACATTGATGATGCTAAGTAGGTATCAATAGTATCAAGCTTGGCATGTAAAATATTCTAGTCCAGGACATTATTCTAAATTATCCATATATTCAACTACTTGGAAATACTTCTTTAGACCACACCATGGTCCATGTCTTTTCATTCCAAAGTGTATTAAATTGTGGCTCCCCAAATACAGACACTCATACATTAACTTGGTCTCAACTTTTTGAAATTGAAGACTCTTTCACAATAGACATACACTTTATATCTTCAAGATTCACATAACATAATGATCATCAAGATATGTCATATTTATCTTAATTAATAATTTGTACACATCATTCAAACATATACAACTAGTAAAATAATAATAGAGTATATAGGTAACTTTCTTTTATCCAATTTCATAAAATATACTTACTTTAACTTTATATGTATTTCTTTCAATTATATATAAAAATAATATTAAAATTATTATAAAATAAAATAAAATAAGAATTAACGCAAGAACTTTAAATAAATATAATTTTGATAAAACATGAGATAACTTAAATAATATGATTATAGATTACATAAAGAGGAACAATGTCTAACCAGAAATAAAGTAAATGACATAAACAAATAAAGAGGATCAATGGTAACTAAAAATAAAATAAATAAATAGTATCAATACATAACTAGAGATAAATAAAATAAATAGTATCATACCTGGAGATAAATAAAATAAAATAAACAGGATCAATACTTAACTAGAGATAAATAAAATAAATAGAATCAATGCGTAATTGGAGATAAAATAAAATCAACGCGTGACTAGAAATAAAATAAAATAAAATAAATAAATAAATAACACCAAAGTGTAATTGAAGATACATTAAACAAAATAATTTAGATCAGCACATAACTAGATATAAAATAAATAAATAAAATTAATGTGCAATTGGATATAAATTAAATAATAGAAATAACAAAAATAAAAAATATATGGTTAAAAATAAAATGTTAATAAAACATATAAATTTATTAAAATTAATATAAAATAGTTTAATTCTACTTCTTCCTTATCTTTGATTAAAAAGATACATTAAAAATAAAGTTATAGGTATTTTTAAAATATTTAAAATTTCTTAGTTGTCTCCTTTTCTCTCTTCCCCTCTCTCCTTTATCCTTCTTTCTCGTCTTTCCTGTGTCTTATTTCTCTCTTCTCTCTCTTCTTCTTTCCTTATCCACCTTCACTTAACTCCACCGGATTACTTTCACTTAATCCCACCTATAAAAAAAAAAGTAAAAATTTACTTTTATTTTTAAATTTATATTTAAAATTATGATTACATTTATTTAATGAACAAATATTTTATGTTTTTATCTTATTTTTTTATTTTATTTTTTATTTAAAAAATAAAATTACATTACATTATATTAAACAATACATTAAATGTAATTTTATCTTTTTATTCTTTATTATCTATTAGAAAGTTGTTGTAATTAACTATTTTTCAATTACATTCTTTTAATAATTAATTTTCTTTAATTTTTATTTTATTAGTAGTAGTATTTTCTTTTTAAATAATTAATATAATTTTTAATATTCACAATTAATTTATATATAGTTATATATTTTTTTTGTTTTTGTTAATATTTTCATTTTATTTAGACACAATATTTCTTTTAAAACAACTACTTGATCTGTTTTCTAATGTTTAGAATTTATCTATATAAAGTACAAAATATTTTAACTTGAAAATTTAATTACAGAAATTAAGAAGTAAGATTTTCTAACTTTTATTTTCAAGATAAAGATAAAAGAATTAGTATAATTATTTAAAATACACATATTCCGGTTTGACCACTCCATCTCATTATCAAGGATTAAGTAGCAAACTTCCATTATTGGCTTATATCTTAAGTTAGTTGTTTAATCTTAAAGTCAATCTTTGTTCCAAAGGTCATCTTTGTTCTTTCCCTTCTTATTTTTCCTAACCCTTCTTGGTTTCAATAACCTTACCAAACCAACCATACCTAAACCTTCCTCTATACATCCGCAATATAACCCGCAAACAATATACAAGTAATTCATCAAGATTAAACTATATTCATACCTAAGTTCATACCAAACTTCATCCAAATCTTTTTCAAGTTTCATCCCTCACTCTTCCTTTAAGAACCAACTATAAACTTAACCAAATTGAGACCAGTAGTCCAATAACCTTATTTATCCTTTCTCTATGAAGAAACCAACCAAAAACATATCATTTAAAGTGCAATGAAGTTCAACCTTCTTATGTCTTAAATCTTGAGTGGAAGATCATACCTTTCAAGCAAGCCTTCCATTACCTCTTCACCCTTCATATCAACCCTAAAACCTACTTTAGAATCATTCATGTCTTTTCATCCTCAGTAGCAAACTCAACACCTACTTGAAAAACATCCACATATGCTTCTTCATCATTCATATTTGCCTCATACCTTGCTCAACGTTATATTGGTTTATCTCGTCATCAAGTTATTCCCCTTCCCCAAGAATTGGTTCTAGGAACTCAATTATCTCTACATTACTAACAAGATGATAAACGTAAAGTTCCTTTTCCTTCCTAGTATGTTTATCATATTCAACTAAATTCATAATATTCCTATTTGAGAAAAGTTGTTTCAAAATGTGTGTTCATGCTTGCATTTATAGGTTTCTACCACAATTTCATTGTTTTCATATTGGAACTCCTTAACTATCCCGAGTGCTTAAATATATGGCCACTTATCATGATTCTATCCATAAATGATATGTTCTTCAAGTACCTTATAATATAGTATTGGAAAGTTATAAATTGTTATGTATGAAATAAAGTTATAAAGAAACTCATTCTCTACAATCAAATGAGTACTTCATATTCATCACATTAAAAGGATTAATGGTAACATACAACAAAAAAATCAATGAAATAGCACCCCTAAATAGTATTCATGAACTATAACAATATAATGGACAAAGATTAAATCGGGTGTAGTTAATTAATTATACAACTTAGAAACATTGAATGAGCAACCCTGCAAAAAATCAACTTTGTGTAACACATTGTATAAAATTGTCTTCCTAACAATACGGTACCCAGCTTTTAAACTCTAACATCGTATAGATGAAACCATAGACTTGTTATTGTAGATAATTATAACCAAAGGCAATTAGAATAAAACAAAAATAACTCCTTCTGTGCTAACAATTTGTCACCCCATGAACCCACATAAATGGAAATATTAAATGAAAATTTTACCTACAATTTGCAAATTGAAAAAAAAAAAAAACCGACGCTAAAAAGCACCACTTTAACTACCCACATGCTACAAGCAAACGAATGATACACCCGTAGTTATTGGATTTTAAAAGTGACAAAGTTCAAGCAAAATAAGAGAAGATGTTGAAGAGCTTCACATTGGACTTCAAAGAGAAGAGAAGTGACTATATCACTCTTGAACCAAAACTACAGTATTATACTTATTTTTGACTTATTAAAAAAATACAATGTTTACCTTATATACATTTAAAATGTAGAACTTTGATTTCCAAATGAGTGAGACGTCAAATTTGTTTTTTAACAAGGATCTTTGGAACAATTTTCCAAAAGCACAAGGATAAAATGGATATATTGTGTAGTATGAGACTTAAAACAATTTGTGATAAAAATTTAAAGATTAAAAAAAACATATTTATCCCTTAAAAATATTATGGGATACTTTATGTCATTATATTTTTACCACTTATGTTTAGTAATTTTAATTTAAAATATACAAATTATGCTTGATATTTATATTAAAATAAGATTTCAACATTAATATACTTGTTGTTTATAAATATAAAAAATTTATAAGGAATTTCATAATAGTTAACAAAGTTTAATTAATCCAATATTTATTTAGTTGATCTAATATAGAAATAATGAGTTGTTATGGAAAAGTTCAATTGGATGTTCACTACTACAAGGTTGTGTACAAATGACCTCACGTTTCACATTATTTATTTAGAGTGGTGATGTATGGACATGTGACTCTTTGAATATTCTTGAACCTTATCCACTTAAATCAAATAACAGATTTATTATTTAGATTATTTAACTAGTAAAAATGGATGTAATTACCCATTATAACCAAGGACAAAATGATTATGCAATTGTGGACTTATATAACCCCTTAGTTTTGTAGACATGTTAGATGATCATTAGATTCTAGTGTTAAAGTAATATAATAATTCCACAAATGAAGAAAATTATATTAGTGTTAAAGTAATATAATAATTCCATAAATGAAGAAAATAATTTCACTTCTCAATCAACAATCAGTTCCAAAAATCTAGTGTTGAAGTAATATAATAATTTCACAAACGGAGAAAAGAATTTGACTTTTCATTCAACAATGAGTTCAAAAAAAGACAAAATTTGTTAATAATCATGAATAACAATAAGAAAAAAAAATAACACTGCACCAACAATCAAGAGGGAGAAAAACATAATATAAGAACTTAAATTTGACAGTAATTAATTTTAATAATAAATTTACGGAACAAAGTGTCTTATAAGGATAAATGTATTGATACATGGGAATATTTCATTTAACTTCCCATATTTTTCATATGATAGGAATTTTATTGTATAAAATTATATAATAAACTTGGATATAAAAATCCATACATTTATCATGTATTTCAAAATATATTTCTCTAAATAAGATTTAATAAAAATATCTTTGTAAAATTACAAATAAAATAAAATAAAGTTTTTTCAACAATTTACTTAGGATTCACACCACCTATCAAATCCTCTGCTCACGTATAATATACACGATCATCGCAGTTCTAAAAACAAAACAAACAACACACAAAAAGAAGGGTAAGCTAAAGAGTTTAAAAAAAATATATTTTCATAAATTGGATTTCTATCTCAATAAAACAACAACAATTCAATCTTTCATAATTCATCTCACATCATACATACACTGACTCACAAAGACACTAAACTCTCTACTTTCAGAAGACACTCGTGCATTGAGTTAGACTCAGAGGTTGCACCTGTCATATACCATCCATCTGTTCCGATCAGCTCATATTTCAAACCTCGGATACAGTCTGTCCCAATTAATTCCTATTTCAAACCTCGGGTACAGTTCCCATATGCACAGAGTTAATCCATATGTCCTATTCCGATCAGCTCATATTTCAAACCTCGGACATGGCCATATGAACCTCATTCAACTCTTCACTAATGGGTAAACTTCATCTATATGAATCCAATATACCAGTAGAGTCAGGATACCTCCTTAGATAGATCGAATCCCCAAACAATGCACGTCTTAATAATCTTAACACGAGTATCTCTTTTCCTGAAGATACTATGTCTCGATCACACACCACATCATTCACAAACATTGATATTACATCATACCATACATAAACATTCATTCCATTCAATTCAAATTCATGCAATTCATATTTAATAAAATAAATAATTACAATATATATCAAAAACAATCAAACTAGCTTCCCTTACCTGTATAAAGTAGAGATACTCAAAGAACTTCAAAAAATCTAAAATCACGGGCACCCTAATTATGTCCAAGAATCTGATCGGACGCTCTTAATCTACTCGACGCTAGGAATCTAGGGGTGTCCTCTGATTGTCAATCTGATAACCTATGAGATCACAAATCTGGATAGAAGGTAGGAAACTTTAGAGGAATTGTTTGAGAGATGTGGTTTTCATAAGAATGAAACTATATATCTTCTTAAAGAGAGAGAGAGAGTTGGTAGTTTTTATAAACAAAATATCTTCTTAGATATAGTTGGTAGTTTTTATAAAAATAAAACAGAATATCTTCTTAGAGAGAGAGTTGGTGGTTGTTATAAAAATAAAAAATAAATAACTAACTTTTATTTACTTAAACAACTCCTCTGTTAAAAAAATAGATGTTATCTTATTTATCTCTAAAACTAAATTCTAGGTTAGTTTTTATTCCAAAGTTATTTTCTAGGATATTATATTTCACATTGTTTATTGATTGGCATATTGATATCGACCCTCATATTTAGGGTTTAAGCATTAATAATGCAAGAGTTTACGATAAATATATTCTTCATTTTTTCAATGTATTAATGGAAAAAAGAATCCATTATTTAATTTATAAATTTGTTAATAATAGTGATTAACGATCTAATAAAACTAACATTGGACCACCAATTATGAGAGAAAAAAAATAAAAATAAGATCTCAAATTTGATGATAATGAATTTTAATTATACAGCAAAAAATACCTTGTCCTTGACAAATGCATTAACACATGAGCATGATTCCATATTGTTTTTTGATTGGTGTGTTGATACTAACCTTCATGTTTAGGATCTTAACATTGATAATACAAGATTTTATGGTAAATATATTCTTTAACAATATACTGGCTTCATTTTTCGATGGATGAAATGAAAAAACAATCAACTATTTAATTTTCTCTCTAAAAGGCTTTTGTTTATATTTTGGCTATTAATGAGTAGTTTCTTAAAAAATATATATATTTTAAGCTAAAATGTTTAAGTTTCAAGAATAAAATTGTGTTCAATTATGATAAATTGTGTATGTAAAAATGGAGATAAGAATCATATAAATAATGAAAGCAAACCAATCAGTTAAACATCATTGTAAGATCATAATTAAAGAATTGAATCTCCTCTTTGTTAATAATAAGAGAAAATCTCATATAACTAAAGAATTGAATCTCCTCTTTATTAATAATAAGAGAGAATATCATATTTAAACTTTGAGTCATAAATTCAAGATATAAGAAAATAACAACATAAAATGAACATAATACTAGAAGAAAACAAAGATAAAGTAATCTTGACAATTAAAGGAAAAAAAAATATATATATATATATAT
>Ga0123340_1006041_pt1 | contig 11548 bp, 10 predicted proteins | sample SirMexnodulemix_FD_89961 | JGI IMG/M metagenome (GOLD analysis project Ga0123340, IMG submission 89961) | Root nodule microbial communities of legume samples collected from Mexico - Siratro Mexico nodule mix | ecosystem: Host-associated > Plants > Roots > Nodule | place: Mexico: Nepantla... | reverse complement strand
GTTGTTGTCAGTTATTAGTTTGGCTAACAAACTTTCAAGTCTTTCGTTTGTTTGTTTTAATCTATTTATATCAAGAATTAGATTATTAATGATTTTATAAGGCTCTTCTTCTTTCTCCTTTAGAGTTTTTATTTCTTTAAGGATAAGTGATTGAGTTTGAGAGATGGAAGAGAGATGTTCGCACAACTCTTCTTGGGTATTTATGGACAAAACTGTCCTTTTAATATTATCATTGACCAAATAATTTAGATTATGATATGCATAAACATTTTTTTTACTTTCATAATCTTCAATAAAATCTAAATATCAGGAATTTCAAATTACTGTTCATAGTTTTTTATTATTGGACGTGAAATTATTATATGACAGTATCTAATACAACTCTGATAAGAATTGTAAAGAAAACTTTATTGTTTGGTTAAAATAGAAAATTTTGTAATGATATGAATGGAAACAGTCAATGATTCTGAACTACGTCATTAATAACTACTTTTAAATTTTTTTCTTTTTTGTTTTTTTGAATCAGCACTGACGCATAGTGCAAAAACAACATCATAATTTGAGTATGTGTTTTCATGTAATTTGTCAAAGAATAAGTTGAGAATTAAAAAAAGGTTGGTTTCTTTTTTAAATCAAAGAGAATTGCACACTGTTGAGACAAACTTGGCTCCTTTTTAGTTATTAAATTGTTATATATGATCTGACCATAAAATTGAAACAATGATTTTGACTTAATTAAGGGGAAAACCTTGAGAAATCTCCATAATGGTTGGTGGGAATTTCTTAGTCTCCTCTTTGAAGAATATTAATGATTAAGAAGAAAATTAAATATAAAACAAAAGTCAATTTCTGGAGTGCATAAACTAATCTTAATTTTGGCACTCGAATTGAACACACAATTATTTACTAAACATATTATTTCTGTAAGGTTTTAGTTTTTAATATTGTGACTATAGTTGAATGTACAAGTTTTCTCACAAGAAATTTTGTGTTAATTAATTACATATTTGTATTAATATTGGTTGAAGCCTATTATGTGACTTTAAGGGATTGATTTGTTCCAATAAATTTAAGTTATTACTTGCAAGGTATATATAACGGCACCGTCCATAAGTCAATTTAGTGGGGCCATTAGAAACTAATATAAAATTAAAGGATAATTATAAAATTGAAGTTTACCCTAATTGATGAATACGAATTAATTCAACGGAAACTATCAAGAAGGACGTAGTGTGATTTATACCATTTTCCGTACTTTAAGCGATTAAAAAATTATTTCATTAACTCTTCAAGAATTAATATTTGTATGAATATATTTCGAGAAAATCTTTCAATTTTAAGGCTAAAAATTATAAAAATTATAAAAAAGAAAATACATGTTGGCGATGTATTGTGGGATGTTGATGTAAATTATCGATCAATTTTAGTAGAAGTTATTGAATATAAAATTTTCACTATTATTTGGTTGAACCACACTTAAATTATTATAAAAATATATAGACTAAGATGATTATCCGCAATAAATTTATCCCTTCAAGTTTAATTGCTAACATGTACACATAATATTATAATTCTTAAATAACTTACATACTAAAATAGTATAATGATAAATTTACGAATAAACCTTTATTTTTTACATATTCTGTATAGATTATATAGCTTATATAGACAATTGATTTACTGCATATACTATAGATTCTTTTTAATAATTGAAGTAATATACTTAATATTTAAGTGTATTTTTACTTTAGTATCTCTCATTTCATACATTTTGTATCAGTGTTAGAATTATTCATTTTTTACCTCTTTTTTCTTACAATCTCTTGTTTTCTCCTCTTAACCTTCTTGATGACCTCCTTCTCCTTTGAGCGTTTCCCCCTTTTGATACCATTTTCTATTACAACCTCTACCTTCATTATAAAGTATATTAACCACTCTTTATTTACTCCACTTTTAATCTCTTATATATGCTTACTTTTGTTTTAGATTTACTTAGATTTCACCTATAACCTGATTTAAATTTCTCTAATCTCTCAAATCCTATTCAAATAACATCTACATGACCATTTTGCATCTTTTCTTTTCTTTTCTTTCCTTTTTTACAAATTTAGGGAGTTTAATTGTTATTATTATTATTCTTGCTCATGGAGCATCTCAACATAAATCTTTGTTCAATAAAAAATTTTAAGATCACATTTAAAAAACATTATATTTTACATCAATTATGCCTTATAATTGATGTTAAAATCTACTTTCTATATTAAATATTAATAAATGATGAATCTTCTCACTTTTACATCAATAACATTTATATCATCAATCAATATACTACATTTAAAATAGTCAATATAAAAAATTTATAAATGAATACTTAAATATAAAAAAAAAATATTTTCATGTCATTTGATATACATATTCAATAATAAAAATGAAAAAAAATGACTTAATTAATTTTTTTAATATCGATTAATAATCATAGAGACTATATCAAACATTCATCTATCATAATTAAGAAAAAACAAAGTGATGGACCCCACTTTTTTGTGTTTTTCAATAAATTTTAATTAGTCAGAGTGTATTTCTAGCATTTTATCTATGCATATTTTACTAGAAGAATCAATGTACTAATGACAAAATTTCTTTTCTCCTCACTAATCACAAGGTGACAACATTTTCAGCAGCAATTTTTTAAAAAATAAAGATAAATCACTTCCTCACTAATTTCAATTTTCTTATAATATTTTACTATGTCCATATCTTGGTCAAGATTTGAAAACTAGTTTTTCTGAGATAAAATAATTTATTGAAGAAACTAATTTCTGTTTATAAAATATTCTTTCATTGGCACTTGGTTATATTATTGTCTTGTCAATGCTGAGAATTTAGAAGTCAGATCTGTGTCTCTAATAAAAGTTGATAAAGAAGACTGTGTCTCAAACAACTGTCTCTGCTATTTTGGTGCCATATTTTTCCTCATACCCCTATCAAAAGCTGCCACGTGGAAATCTTACGCACCATCTTACCTCAGTTCCAAAATCTTCAATATTTATTATTATTTGAATCCCTCCACATCACATAATATTTGGTCTTAGTCCAAACCATTTTTGTTGCCGAGTCCATTGCATCTCATTATCTCTGACTTCAACCTCTCAGAATCAGACCCCTCTCTCTCTCTCTTTCCCTTCACATCTTCCTTTAAGAATTCATTGGCAGAACTATAGGACTCTTCTTTGATACTGATCTAACTACTTTCTTTCCATGTCCTTAATGCACCCTTTTCTCATTCCATAACCAAACTCACTTACACATACACATACACACACATATTCTCCTTCTATAAAGTGCAATTCATAGAAGCTTTATATATCTATATACATATATTCTAAGAACATGGAAGAAGCTGCTACCTGCAATGATGACTCTAATATTGCAGCAGTTACACATTCTTCTCCAATGATGTTGTTTGATGGGAAAAGACTGGTCATGGATGAGATGGATTTCTTTGCTGAGAATAAGAAGAAAAATGTGGTTGGTGATGATGAAATGGTGCACAAAATGGAGCTTCATTTGGATGTAGGGAAACTCATCATTTTTTTTTTTTTCATTTGTTTGTATTATATCAAATATATTGATAAAAATCTTATGTTTGTTATCTGTTGTAATTTGCAGACTAGTTTAGATCTCCTTATAAAGAGTTCACCTACCAATAGATCAACTATGAGAGAAGGATCATCGGAAGCAAGGGGTAATAAAGGAGATAACAAGGTACTTAGTTTTTAAGATCAAAGAATATATATAGATATACAAGATCATGTATGTGTATTTACATACATCTAAAGTTTCTTGGAATAATTAGTTTGTGACACAAATTTATGTAAGAAATATTTTTTTCCTTCCCTTTTTTTCTGGGTTCACACAGTTTGCAGCTACGCTAGCTGAATTGCACGCTGAAAATCAACGCTTAAGAGATGAGGTTGATCAGGTGAACGATAAGTACCATGCTCTACAGAATCAAGTTATGAAAATGATGGAGAAACAACGTAAGAATGAGGTAATATGATTTTATAATGATAAATTAACAGTGGAAGTTTTTAATCTCCGTTTTCTTTAGGATAAATTAGACAATCCAACATATGTTTCAATTAGGTTTTAACAACTGCTGAGTTTCTTCGAATTTTCTTTACTGGTGCTACTATTATACGCTACGCTACAACATAGGTCACTGATATATATATATATATATACATATATGTGATGGTTTAATTTTTGGGATATAATATTGTACATATATACACCCCATTAGAAGGATTTCATGCAGTGGCTACCATTATAAGCTCTCTTAATTAAAAGTAAAAATCTGATATGGTTTTGTGAAGGGTAAGAAAGCTGATATGATTCCAAGGCCATTCTTGGATATTGGAGTTGCTACGAAGGAAGAGAGTTCGCAGCAATATTCCAAGGGAAAAGTGCAAGAAAGCAAAAACATGATTGGGTTGATGGAAAGCAAGAATCAGAAGATTTGCACTGATAGAGATGTTACTGAGTTGGAGGCATCTGACAAAGCTATTCCAAGGTGGCTCTCAAAAGAAGTCACAAGATTGAGTTCTTTCAAGGAAGTTGATGAAGCATCAGAAACCATGTCAATGATCAAGAAAGCTCGTGTATCAGTTCGAGCAAGATCTGTTTCTCCTATGGTTAGTATATAATTCGAGTTCTAAAGTTTGCATGTAGAAATTTTATCAGTTTTGTCAATTATCACGTCTTTAAAATTATATAACTATTTTTTAGTATTTTTAGTAAATTAAAAAAAATACATATCTCATTCATCTTTGGAGTTTTAGATCACCTAATTAATGGTTTCTTATGTAACAGCAGCTTTTGAAAAACTATAAATACGTTAAACTAATGTCTGATTATTTCTAAGTACTATAGCTCTATAAAAAATCATGAGTATCTTATAACTTAATTTTAATTTATTCCAGACTAAGTTATAGCTAACTCGAAGTGAATTATTTACTGGTTCTCGTAGTGACATTGTGTGGCTTATGGAAAGGGATATTTTTTTATAGGTGATATATAATTAATGTTGTTTTAGTTATTGAGATTTTTTATCACTTTAACTCAGTTTAAATAGAAGTTGTCTTCTATCTGATACATATTCATAAATATTAACAATTTTTTTTTTTAACACATGGATGGTTAACTGAATATTCATATATTAGTTATTGAAAATATTTTATGTATATTCGTTGCAATAGCCGATACGAATCTGGAATTTAGTTTTAATGATCTTAACAATTTACTTTTATTGTTTTACTAGTAAAGTTATTAAACTTAAATTTCTTATGAAATAAGATTCACCCTTAAATAAAGAATTAACAGGCATATACGAGACAGATACCGTTAAACCTATCTTTAAATAAAAGAATTATCTTTCACACTTCCTTTTTACTGAGTATACCTTTTAGGCCCAAAACACAGTCCTGATTCAGGAGAAGACAAATGTATATTAGCATTATATATACATTTTTCAAAAGAAAGAAGCAAAAAACAGATTTAAGTTAAAAATAGGCATGTCTAAATGAATATATTGTTAAAAAGGAAATCTGTAATGATTCTTTGTTTGGATGAATTGCTGTCAGATTTCTGATGGATGTCAATGGAGAAAGTATGGGCAGAAGATGGCAAAAGGGAATCCATGTCCAAGAGCTTATTATCGTTGCTCAATGGCGGCTGGTTGCCCAGTTCGTAAGCAAGTATACAATCTACTCTTTCTATCTACCTACTTTTTTATGGAAATTAATTTTACTTGTTTTTGGTAAAAGATTTATGCTTATACAGTTAAAATTAAGAATTATGTGATTGTTAGAAAGAAAAATCTGACTTAATCACAAATTTTGTCATAAACTAATAATCATATTATATTATTAAAGTTCAATTTTTCCCATTTTATTACCATCTTGAGTTTTGTTTTTGCAATTATCACATGTTTTTTAATCTTTTTTATTTTACAATAATTAAGTTTTAAGTAGTTATTTTTAATCGAGTCCTTCTTACACATTTTGGTTCAATATTTTTTATTTTTATATAATTATTTTAGTTAATTTTGTTGTGATTTTTACTTTCATCTTCTTAGTTTCAACTCACTGATGAATTTGAATCATATATCTTCAATCTCTTCTAATTTGTTATTAAAAAATAATTGAGTTGACTACTTTTGAAAACAAAATAACTAAGGTGACACAACAATAACAATTAAGTTTCTGTTGACAACAAAAATCACACAACAATCAAAACAAAAAAAAAATTAGTTAAAAAGGATTAGTTAAAGAATCAATTGAAAATGTTCAAATTTAATTTAGCGTAATAATGTAAAAAAATTAAAAAAAAAAGAATATGATGGTAAAAAGTGTGAAAAAAAAGGAATGATAAAATTTGTAACCAATGATACTGAACTAGGTAATCATGTTACACAAAAAGTTTTGGTGCTATTTCATTGAAAAAGAACATGCAATGTGAGTTTATATCTGTATGATGATGAAGTTGCATGAATTAAGTATTGCCCTAATGCTCCTTTGAAGGTGCAAAGGAGTGCAGAGGATCAAAGTGTGTTGATCACAACATATGAAGGGCAGCATAATCATGTTCTTCCTCCATCTGCCAAAGCAATGGCATCCACCACTTCTGCAGCTGCATCAATGCTTCTCTCAGGATCAATGCCAAGCTCAGATGCCCTTCTACCCCCCAACATACTAGAAAGTGCAACACTTCCATTTTCACATAACCTAGCAACCCTCTCAGCTTCAGCTCCATTTCCAACTATCACTTTGGATCTCACTCAAACTCCCACCAATACTTCCTCACAACAAGACATCCTTTCCCCACTTTTGCCACCAAATATTTTTTCCCACCAAAGTAAGCTTTCTAGCTTGCATGCCTCTCAGGGAACACAACCTGCTTCCTTTGCTGACACAGTAAATGCAGCAACAGCTGCTATCACTACAGACCCCAAATTCAGTGCAGCTCTTATGGCAGCCATAACATCAATTATTGGAAGTTCACATCAGGTGGAGACTCAGCATTGCAATAACAAATAAGAGTAGTTAGTTGTAATTATCAGTGATTTGGAACAAGTGCAGTGGATCATTTTCCTGTTGTGCAAGGTAGAACTTGAATTTTATAGCATTGTTATGCATTTGAAGAAGCTTACAAATTGATCAAAAAGGTGAGCATTTGATGATCAGAAGGCTAAGGATTATTGAGATCTTGACAGTCCAAGACCTATGAAGCAGTGTTCAACGTGTTGAAGAAATCATCTAAGAAAATACTCTGATGATTAACAAGTGATCTCATGCTACTCAGGCTCTCAACATATATGTTCAAAAACACTTCTTTTAAGTTGTTAGAAAGGTGTCACATTGACATTCAGAAAGTTTTGTAAGTGAAAGTACCAGGGCAAGACTTTAATGTACAATTGACATCTTCTAATGTTCAAATTCACTTTAAACTTCAACAGTCAAATTTAGACATTTGTCATGAGGGATAAGTGCTGATGTACTATTTGAATTGGATTAGAGAGTGACTTGAAGGAGGGTTGAATAATTTTTATTTTTTTGCCTGATTATGCCTTTTTCTGCACAACACATATTGGAAATCATTTCTGATTTAGTATGCTCAAGATACTTCTCTACAATCACAAGTTGATTAGCAGCAAGATAATTTAGAGTAGTGGTTTGCAAAAGGTTAGCTTCTGGTACATATCAGAAACTGATATTTCTCTTATACTAGTTGTACTCTGCTTCTGAATCATGAGAAAAGTTTAGACCCTTTTTCAATCTTAGTACAATTTAAAAGCAATATTCTTAAAACCGAAAATTTGTAAACAACAAACTAGAATGAGAAGCTACTAAACTTTTTTTATCGTGGTTCACTTAACTAACCGCCTCCAATTACCTGAGAATTCCTCTTTGATCCAATCAACCTTATACCTCTATATTGAAAGAATTCGAGAGTTATAACTGGATAGGTCTCGTAAGAATGAGAAATGAGTCAAACTATATAAGAAAATGATGTCAACTAGGTTTGCGGGTCTTCTTTCTATATGTTGCTAAACTTTCTCATTTTTACCTAATGTGAAACTTAGACTCACACTTGAATATCTAAAAATCTTCTCAAGTGAGAGTTCCTCCTCCATATTGCTACACTCTCCCTCGAGCGGAAACATTCTCAAACTCGAGTACATAATCTCTATCAGAAAGACTTTCAATACATGGTCAAATTATACTCGCTCAAGCCGCAAAATATCAACTCTGATATCACTTGTTGGGAGAATCCGAATGGGCATAACCGAGAAGATCTCATAAAAATGAGAAATGAGCCGAGCCAAACCAAACCACATAATGACACCACTTTCAACCCAAAACCTTAAGACATTAGGTTTGCGGGTCTTCTTTCTATATGTTGCTCAATTTTTCATATCTATATAATGTAGAACTTAGACTTACACTTGAATATCTAAACCTCTGTCTCTCTCACGTTTCTGTCAAAAAAAAGTTAATTTTTTCAACAACCCTTGACAATTTCTGTCCCTGATCGATTTCACATTTCAAAATCTCGTTTGCATTCAAGAATTTTGCTGGATTATGTGATTTTGGTCGTGGGCAGTTTCCTTCTGTTCAAAGATTGAAACTTTCTATGAACACGTAGGTGGTAAAAGGATAGGATGAATGATCACTCGCTATCTCTTTCACACAATCCTTCAAACAAGAGAGAATGAAAGTTAGCTCTATTACAAAATGTATTCTCCTATAATTACTGTTATTTTTTCTTCTTCATGTTGCATTCTTGTTCTAAACTTGTGATCTTGTCAAGCTTCATTTTGTTTCACTACTTTCAATTTTTTATTAGTATGTAGCACAAAGATGAATTGAAGATTTTGATCAATGGTGATCCTTAGTTTTGTTAGTTTTATTAAGATTGAGAGATAAGAGAAAAAAAAAATTAGAATTTATGTGAAGAAGTTCTTGGCATTCTTATGAACCTCCCTCCCTTTCCCCTAAACAATAAAGAAAGGTGTAATCACTTTGTTGTTATGTCTATATTCAGAGTCTTTTATATGGTTCAGTGTAATCACTTTGTTCAGCCATGTTCGTACACAGAGTAAAATGGATTTTATATGGTTCTATCCAGCAAAATCACTTTATTGATTTTTCAGGAATTCCTTCTCCTATCAAAGTAGAACAAACACTGTACAGAAACAGCCTGCGCCACCTAAAGGAATTAGTTTCACCAATCTTGCAAAATCATCATTCATTACACTGAAACCAGGCATTTTAGTAAAACTAAAGAAAGTCCTTTACAAAATGGTGGCTGCAAAGATCAAAATGCATTTGGCAAAACTCAAAACAATGTGGTGGTTCCTAAGAAAGTGCCAGCTGACACCTAAGGAAGTAAAGTTTCTTTCTTTCGGCAAAGGCTCTCTCTGTTGGTTTAAAAGTCATATTCTTTCCAATGTGAAGAGGCATAATAGTATCAAGTTGCCTCTGTTGCTCAATTTTGGCTTGCCTGAGCTGGCAAATTCCTTTCTAAATAATAATGATTACAACAAAGCTAGTGACAGAACAAAACAAAGTGTATCACTGACAGATATATTCCTAAATGGGATAGATTCTAGGAAAAAACCAATCTCTGTCAGAAGGAATCAAATCAAAGTTTCCAGAGAAAACCTCATCACCAAGAATAGATCCTTAACACACAGTTAAGGGACATTAAAGCAGCAATCATTTGTATCAACCAACATTGATATATATTTTGATAATATAAATTCTTTTTTGGTAACATAACTCAATACAAAACTTGTTTACATAGTTTCATTGTTTATGTTTATGTTTCAACATAAAGTTTAGACTAAATTAATCTAGACTTATTTTCAAATTATGTTTAACCATTTAAAATTAATTCTATGTTATTTGAAAAGAAATAGGCCCTTGTGTAGCTTGGTAGCAGTAAATGGCTTCACTCTTTTCCTGGTGCATTTTGTATGGAGGGCCAAAAATATGATCATGACACATAACAACTCCAATGCATTATTGTGAGGGCATTCACTTTCCCTTTTTTGAAAAACCATTTGAGTTCATGATGCATTTCTACTTCCCAGAAATGCCACTCCACCTTTTTTTCTGGTCCCCTCCCTTTGCACTCTCCAAACCAAGGAAACAAAAAAGACCAATAAAGCACACTTAATAACATAAAGAATAGGTTGAAACAGTTCTTTCAACTTCACCATGCTATTTATTCTCCTTTTACCATTGAGATGACGTTACCCTAAAAATAGGGTGTTCACCAATTGGATTGAATTAACTACAATTCTATTTTTTTCTTCTTTCCATTTATTTGATTTTAAGATCAAATTTAATACAGCTTGGTTTATCTATTATTGTTTAATTATATCCATTGAGAAGTATTAAGCTTTCAGAAAAATTCTGATAATCACATATGTCTTAATGATAGGTTAGATGTTATACACTTAATCCATTGAGATAATTGATATTAGCTGTAACAATTTATGAAAAATAATAATTTCAATAAATTTGAAAAAAATCAAGAAAATTTATATTTATTTTATAATTTTATTAAATGATGAGAAGAGTAATAAAATAATTAAGAATTTAAATGCATTTTTTTCGTGGGATAATTTCTTTTCTCAATTAGATAAATGATATCAATTTTCTTCACATATAAACCTAACAAACAAATTTGAAATGAAAAATATTGCAGAAACTACTAAGTCACTGACAAATGTTCGTGCGTACTCATTTTTATTTTATAAGAGTCATGAACGAACCACAAAATAAAAATTGACTTCACATCTTATCTAAAATTTTAAAGAATTAGATACGCTAGTTTTCATTATTTATATATTATTCAGTCAACATGTTCATTTGTCTTTATTCAGTTGGTACATCTTATAATGTTTTCTCGTAACCTTCTAATAAAAATTAATGATAGCGAGATTTAGATATTTTCACAAAAACACACAGGATAATGCGATAGGAATTATAATAAAAGAGGAATGTTGATTTATTTTCTTGTTCATTCTCTCTTCTTCTCTATTAGTGTATAAAGTCTTTGGAAGAGGAACGTTGAATTCTAGGATCATAAGAAAAAATGTTGTTGGGTGGCCTCTTTTTAATAGTAGTGTTTTCTTTTTTCTATTTTGCAAAGGTATATTTGTATTTTTTCTTTCACCTTTTATGCAAGTACAATTTTGTAGAAGTACAATTGTCTTATTTGTCTTACTAGTTTCATGTACAATTTCATTTATTGCTCAAAATATACTTTCTGTTCCATAAATATTAACTTATATACGAGTTTGGGATTCCAAGTTTTCTAATATGGTAAATATTTGAATCTTATTTGTTGAGGTATGAGAAAGAAGTATATAAGTTATTCTTTTACTCATAATAATAAGATATTTTTAGGTGTATCGAAAGCTTGGTTGAGGCTAAAAAAATAGGATTACATTCAAATTTTCCTTTATATATTTCTC
>Ga0123340_1006040_pt1 | contig 11548 bp, 10 predicted proteins | sample SirMexnodulemix_FD_89961 | JGI IMG/M metagenome (GOLD analysis project Ga0123340, IMG submission 89961) | Root nodule microbial communities of legume samples collected from Mexico - Siratro Mexico nodule mix | ecosystem: Host-associated > Plants > Roots > Nodule | place: Mexico: Nepantla... | reverse complement strand
CGCTGTGTGTAGTTTTGGAACACACACATGTGTCTCAGGAGTGGAAGGTCTAAGTGGTTAGCTCAGTTCAAATAAGTGGTTCGCTGTGTGTAGTTTTGGAACACACACGTGTCTGAGGGGTGATAACACTAAGTGGTTAGCTCAGTTCAAATAAGTGGTTCGTTGTGTGTAATTTTGGAACACACAAATGTGTTTTAGGGGTGGAATGTCTAAGTGGTTAGCTCAGTTCAAATAAGTGGTTCGCTGTGTGTAATTTTGGAACACACACATGTGTCTTAGGGGTGGCAGGTCTAAGTGGTTAGCTCAGTTCACCTAAGTGGTTCGCTGTGTGTAGTTTTGGAACACACACATGTGTCTTAGGAGTAGAAGGTCTAAGTGGTTAGCTCAGTTCAAATAAGTAGTTCGCTGTGTGTAGTTTTTGAACACACGTGTCTGAGGGGTGAAAACACTAAGTGGTTAGCTTAGTTCAAATAAGTGATTCGCTGTGTGTAATTTTGGAACACACACATGTGTCTCAGGGGTGGAATGTCTAAGTGGTTAGCTCAGTTCAAATAAGTGGTTCGCTGTGTAATTTTGGAACACACACATGTGTCACAGGGGTGGTAGGTCTAAGTGGTTAGCTCAGTTCACCCAAGTGATTCACTGTGTGTAGTTTTGGAACACACACGTGGAAGGTCTAAGTGGTTAGCTCAGTTCAAATAAGTGGTTCGCTGTGTGTAGTTTTGGAACACACACGTGTCTGAGGGGTGAAAACACTAAGTGATTAGCTCAGTTCAAATAAGTGGTTCGCTGTGTGTAATTTTGGAACACACACATGTGTCTCAAGGGTGGAATGTCTAAGTGGTTAGCTCAGTTCAAGTAAGTGGTTCGCTGTGTGTAGTTTTGGAACACACACGTGTCTGAGAGGTGAAAAACTAAGTGGTTAGCTCAGTTCAAATAAGTGGTTCGTTGTGTGTAGTTTTGGAACACACACGTGTCTCGGGTGGAATGTCTAAGTGGTTAGCTCAGTTCAAATAAGTGATTCGCTGTGTGTAGTTTTGGAACACACATGTGTCTCAGGGGTGAAAACAACTAAGTGGTTAGCTCAGTTCAAATAAGTAGTTTGCTGTTTGTAGTTTTGGAACACACACATGTGTCTCAGGGATGGAATGCCAAAAACAACTGTGTTTTCTCTTTCATTGTCATGCGGGACAACACATGCCACGTCGAAGTGTCAAACGGAAGTAAGAGAAAATGCAGTGTCAAAGTATCATTTTCCTTATGTGAAAGACACTTTAATTTGTCTTTTAAATTTAGAAATAAATCAAATCAAAACTACATGCACTAAAATCATTTTTGAATTGTTTCTGTATTTACCTATAACAACATAACAATCAAATCTTAATTTCAAAAAGTTTCTATAAATACATATAGGTAAATAAAATATGTTAAATCAAATTAATTTTATTGTGAGCAAAACTTGATAAAACCATATACCAAGGTGAAAAGAATGATTTGATCTCAAAATAAAATTGAAAGCAAATTTCAAAATAAACATTTATTATTTTTATATTTATTTAATTTTAACTTTACTCTTCTTTTAATTTTATACAAAATTAATGTAATAAAATAATAATAAATAAACACTTATCTGGATCTACAATTCATTTGTACATACTCATCATGTTGCTTAAAAATATGTGAATATTAATTTAACAGACATATAAGATCATTAAATACAAGCACATACTTGGAGTATTCTTATCATCAAAACTTTATTAGATGATTATATCATCTAAAGGGACTTTGGACCGTTTAATGATTCAACAGAACCGTGTAAACAAAAATACAGTGATAATTTTGTAAATAAATAGAACATCTTACATCGATTAAGGAGTCACCAATGTAATAGGACTCATTCTACAATACAACTAATGTAAAAAATAGCCTAAGAAAATTCCACAAATTTCTTTTTAAAAAGATAATTACGCGTGTCACTTATTACATCGGTTGTTGCTCAAATCAATGTAACAAAGTGACTTTCTATATCAGTTTGAACTCCAACTGATGTAGAAAGTGACGTTGCATACTCCAATTAAAAACACATTTTGGCGCAGACTTATTACATCGGTTGTTTTAGCAACCGATGTAATAGATGTGTTTTTTAACTTAGCTTTTTCACTACTTTTGTTATTTGTCTTTCTCCCGCATTGCTTGAGTTTGGTGCTTGCTTTTCTGCATTCTCTACTTGCGTTCTCTGTTGCTTTTTTTTTTTTAGTGTTTGCATTCTTTGCTTGTGTGCTCATTATTTTTACCCTCATTATTTTGTTTCACATTTTCGACTTGTGTGGTTTGTTTGTTTAACTTGTTTTTATGTTGACATTGCATGTCATTAAGGATGCTATAACAGCGACTTGACTTGATGCATGAGCATGAATGCCTGGTTCCACCTTTACCTTTACTCTCTTGCCGCTTCTCTTTGTAACATTAACATTTTTTAAAAATAATATATTAAAAATAGTTAGAAATTTGTTTTTGATCCAATTATTTTAACAACAACTTCTTTTAGTGTATATTTGATAGTAGTGTCCTTACATTATATAAATTTATGATAGATTTTGAATTGTCAAAATTTAGTGCGAAAAAACTTCAAATGGTCATAACTTTTGACATAGAGCTCAAATTGAGCCTGAAGTTTTGATATGGCATGCATGTATTTTCTGATACTCAATATTCATCAGACACAACATCTTCTTCGCCTCATAGTGACCAGTCAACAATGTATTACCTTTTGAAAGCATTTCATGCAACAACTTGAGCAATTTAGTGAATCTTTTATCGATTCACCCATTTCTTGCCTTGATATTAAAAAATCTTAATACTACTAACAAACATAGGAAGCCTGAACAATCAGGATACAAATCTGTTACTAAATCATCTTTCAACGAATCTACATGTGTGCTTGGTGGAAACTATCTTTTACAATATCATGAATCATGTCTTCTATGTGATCCTCAGAATATATATTAGAATGTTAACATTCAGATTCAGATACAGATGGTAGGTCTAGAACTTCATCATGTCAAGTCCAATAGTATAGTTCTTCAAGAAACCATCACAAAGAACATACTCTTGTATCAACTGAATTTATAGTCATTTCTTATTTAAATAATTAACATACGAACAATAATATCTTCCATTTATACTTGCTCCATTCCGTTCAACAAATTGTAGAAACTCTTCAATGCCATTCTCATATACATCAATGTTTTCACTTTCATTTATCCAACTTCGATTCATGACTATATAGTACAAGATTTTGGTTTATGCATGAGTATCCCCCATTTTAAAACAAGGTGTGACCCTATCCCATTCAAGAAGATTCACTTATTCATATTTCATTAGTACATCCATTTTATTATGCATTATTTAAACCCTACAAAATTTTGGCGGCATTTCGGATCGGTTTTCAAGTAACTTTACAAAATGAAAGGTGAGGTTAAGTCAACCATAATCAAATATGTATCCGAAGATCAATATAAAATGCAATGAACCAAAAATTTCATGAAATATAAATAATGTAATTACTTATACGTACTAAGGAATTATGAAAAAGTGTTCAATCTTCCTAAACTGTCCAAATGAACAATTCAAGTTCAATATAATGATTATTACTACTACCTCCATTTGTTTTCAAACTTTAAGAAAATACTTAAAATTGGAAGTAATATTCAATATTTGTATTGAATCTCAGTCGGGAAACTAAGATTCACTCAATGCATAAAATAAAATATAAATTGTCGAAGATTGAACATTCTCGAAACCAATATAACACATTCAACACATATATAACATTCAATAACATAAAGGCACAACATAAAATACACATTGCTAATTCCTAAATGGCAGTTGTAATACAGTTTTGTTTAAACTTGTTCAGTGGCCCAATGTTATTGGAGAAAGGTCCTAGTCAAAACCTTTAAATATGGCTAATATTTGTTTCAAGAAAATCCTATTTGCCATAATCAGAACCTAAAAAGAAACAATCAACCAAGTATATTTCAACCAGCATTTCAGTGGAACGGTGCAAACTACGATGAGTACATACTTCTTGAAGATGCGAATGGCAACGATGAATGGCAATAATTACAACAACAAATGGCAATGACCATTGCCAACAAATAGAGGAACATGAGCAAGAGAATGTAGGAACTAGGTACTTCAAGGAAGGAGAACACGAGCAAAAATGAAAACTAATGTAGAGAATGAGCACTACAACAGTAAACAGAGAGCAAGAGGGCAGTGAAAATAGGTATTGGGATACTTCTAGGGTTAAAAAACCTATTACATTGGTTGTAAGCAATGTAATAAGTGTCTGGCTCTCATTCAAAAAATTTAAGTTTTAACATGTAAGACCATATTATATCGGTTGTTTACTGATGTAATAAGGTTCGTGCTTAATTGTTTTTAAGTTTTTTTTTTCCCATTGGGTTACCTTCTACGTCGGTTGTTGTTAACAATATTCCTACACATAACTGATTATCGGACCCTAAATCTAGTTTCGCATATCGTTTCCTCTATTTTTTGGTTTTCCCATACTTTTTCACAATAAACCACAACAAAGAATTCTCTATTTTCAAAGTTCTTTTTCTATCTCAACGTGACCCCAATTGCTATATATATTTTTTTCTAAAAAACTAAAAATTTAATTTTCCTTAGTTCTTTTTCTTATTTTCAAAGTGTGAGGGTATGATAACATTTGATTTATTCACAATTTTATAGGCTAATTGCATCTTTGAAGTGTTTCTTTTGTTCTCATTCTTTGTTTTTAATAAAGATTTTCATTTTTCATAGGAAATAGGTATTTTAATGTAAATTGTGTTCATATTGTACTTTTAGATAGGTTTTTCTGCCGAATATTTAATAAACCATCTAATCCATTATTTTGTCATGATTTTTTTTTAGATCTTTGGATCTGATTTTTGTTGTAATTGATTCCTCACTTTAGAGCTTTAATGATTTTGGAAACATGAAGATTGGAGTTTTAAACTTAAAAGAAAGAAACAGTAGACAATTGAAGTAATATTAGACCATTAGACATTCTATAGTTCAAACCATTAGATGGTTAACTATTCAACTTATCAAACGGTCTAGAGTAGAAAAAAGAGATTGTTGTAATTTTATATGTAACACAATAAAATAAACTCGTTTTAACTTTAGCTTCTTTGACCCATGTTTTTGCAATTTATAGTTCTTATGCTTTTAATTTCACTGTGTTTACATTTCTATAATTTCATAATTTCTGTCACCTACTTTTCTTATAACTTTACATTTATGTCATTTATTTCACTGCAAATTTATAGTTTAAGGTTTCTTTCTTTTATTAGACGATTTATTTACAATTGTACAACCATTAGATAATCTATTAGACAATAATCTATTAGACGGTATAAGAGTTGTACTAGAATGTTGTACTAAAATATTTTGTTTTACAATTTCATTGGATTTTACTAGTATAGTTTCAATTTATATTGTTTCAAATTATTTCATGCATTTTCATTTACATAATCTAAATACACCCTCCGTTTTAGTTTTGTTTCTGCAATTTGTATCCGTTTATCATTTTAGTCTCAGATTCTAAATATCACAGTTGTGTCCAAAAATTTTGTTTAATTTCATTCTCTAATTGTTTTTATCTCTTATTCTCTGTTTTTCTGTCACTGTTTTTCTTCATTATTTTTGTTTACTATCTCTTGTGTAGATTTTACAATTTTACTTTATACCCATTTATTTTTAGTCTCTGATTCATACTTTAGTTTTCGTTTAATTTTGTTTTACAATTTTCTCTTTACATTTCATTATCTCTTTGTAGTAAATGGTCTAATTATTGTAATTAAACAATGTATTGTTTTTGCTTTTTCAAAAGTCATTCTAAAACCCTCCAAGTTTAATTTGTAAAAGAAAGTATATGAAACGATAAATATATCAAACGTAAGACCTCAGGGTGGGAAAAGGGATTAGGGTCTTTATGACATCGAAGAGCACATTTGGCTCTTCTAATGAAAAGAGGGGAATCATTAAAAAATTAGAAGATTAGAAGTGACGCGTAGAATGATTAATCCATCTCATTAAAAGATTAGAAGTGATCCTTAGAATGATTAACCCATTTACAAGTAGAAGAACCATATGTAAACTGAGGAACTGCAAAAGATTGGTCTAACTTTTTTTATTTGTCCTGAAAACAAAAATGTCATTAGCATAAAGTAGATGAGACGAAAAAGAAACCCTTTAGAACTAACCATAGGCAACATCCTTTGGCTGGAAAAAGCTGAGAAATCCATCTGCTCAACACCTCTTCAGGTGGCAAAATAATAAAGGAGATAAAAAAATCCCCTTGCTCAACCCCTCTTCTATAACTGAAATAGCCAACAAGATTGTCATTAACCCTTCCAGAAAGAAAAACATATTTGAGAATAAGCAAGATCCAAGAAGAGAAAATCCCGTGAAAACCAAATTGATCAAACACCTGCAGCAAGAAGTTCCAAGTAAGAGTATCAAAATATTTTTAAATATCAATTTTAAACACAACATTACCCCCCTACATTATTCCTTTTCTTAATCACTGCATGGAAAAAGGCTGAGTTTCTATAACCATTTTGAAACCAAAACATATTAGGTTTTTCTTTCCAAAGCAAAGTTTAGGTCCTCCATAGCTTGCTTTTCTTTAGAAAAAAAGTGACTCCATCTCATTAGGCAAAGCATTTTCTAAAACTTGAACAAAAGCCAAGCCTTAAGAATGTGCTTTAACCTGTACTGTTTTTTCTGTAAAACCAGCATAGGACAACCACCAATAGACTTAGTTCAAGATTGCTTGATCACATTCTTACAATCATGGTAGAGTAACCACATTTTAAAGAATTTAAAGGAAGCAGGCCTGTGTGAAGGAGAAGCATATGAAAAGGAAGCCAATAAAGAGTTATGATCAGAGCAATTTCTGAGCAGAACTTTATGATCCAGCTTGGGTGCAATTGTATGAGTATCAAGGCTACAATTACACCAAGTAAAGAAAGGGCCATTTGCATGCATAGGTACGAGGTCATTAGATTTAGCTCAATTATTAAACTCAGGAAAAGAAACCAGATTAGGAATGCTCCTTTAGATTCATTTGAAACAAGAACATACCTGAAGTCTCCCAAAATGCACAAGAGTCTTGCAAATTGTTTAAATCTCTCTCCAAAGAGAACTTCTGGCAGTAAAGCGTTAGGACCATAAACTCATGCATTGATATGGATAGGAATAAATTACATGGAGATATTAACCACATACACATTAAAAGACTAAATCGGAATGGACTAAGCACCACAATCTAGAAACATTATTAAAGCAAACAGAAATATAGCAGTTAAATCAAAAAATAGAGAATTAGAATCAGAGAAACCAGTCATATGTTCAGCCAGAAATAAGTAAGAGAGGTTTGGGCTCCTTGATAATGTTGCCTAACATGTTCATAGATTTTTGGTTAGCCAGACTTCTGATGTTCCAAAAAAGACCTTTTATCTGCATCATTTCTCTTTTGTTTGACCTCATTTGGTGGTTCTTGTAGGCCTCCTAGACTTCCTACTTGTTTGAACAGACTCTTCTTCAGCCTCACTCAAAGAGTCTTCCTTTTCAACTCTATCAGACCACAACTTAGAAACAATCCAAGCCTTTTCATTGAACTTGGTGATGGAAGCTGCCTTAGGAGAGCTTCATTAGTGTTTTCCATTTCCACCTGAGAATCTGGAACAACAGTTCATTAATCTGATCTCAGTCATAATCCATCTTAGCAGAGGTTCCAAAGCTTTTTTTTTTTTTTTTTTCATTCCTAGCCTTTTCAACAGAACCCTTGGGAGAAGCTTCAGACTGAGCAAAACCAGCATCAAAAACTTTATCAGAGTCCTCAACCAGGTTAATAGTATCACCATTAATCTGGGAATTTTTAACGGTACTTGGATCAAGGGAGGCATATGTTACAAGTGAAAAAGTACAAGAATGCAAGGCCAATTCACTTTTGAAGGATTATGTATAATTATGTGTGAGGAATATTAGTAAATATATAGTAATTGAGAAGAGAGGAAATGGAGGCTAGTTGTTGTATTATGTTTCTTCTCTCTATTATCTCTAAGTATTATCTTTAAGTGTTATCTTCTCTGTTCGTCTTCTTTCACTAATATATACAGAGAATTTATAATCTTTCTCGAGTTATTAGTTGTTCATCCATTACAATTTTACTTTTGATCTTCTCTCATTACATCGGTGCTTTCATCTCGTCTCATTTCCACTCATGACAGAAAACACTCTATTGAAGGAGCTTTCCACAAATATCAAACAATCTTAGAGTTGATGGAATCTCATCATGTAGAGTATTCTAGTCGTTTTGAGAGCCTTGAAACTGCACTCACATCTTTGCACGTTGCGGCATCGAAATCGTCAATGTCAGAACCAGTACAACCGTTTCAGGTTCGTAATGTCAAACATGATTTTCTTGTTAAGCTGATACAATCAGGATCGGTTCACTTTTATTATCGAGAATTTACAGCTTTGGCTAATCGTACTCAAGGCATTACTGCAGATGTTTTACTTGATTGTTTTCTTAACGGCCTTAAGATTGACATCGAAGGGATGTTATTGCTCAAAATCCAACCTCCTGGTTACATGCTGTTTCATTGGCTAAGCTTTTTGAAGAGAATATCTGCCTAAACAGGAAACTTCCTTAACCCACCCTTACCCAAAATACCAATCATCATCCCTAGCACAAACAACTAAATTCACGAGCCTACCACCTTTGTTACCTAATCCAAACACCATACATCAGCCGAACCAACAATCAGTTAAGTTTTTCAACATTAAAAAAATATCTGCAGTAGAAATGCAATTGAGAAGAGAGAAGGGATTGTGTTTCACGTGTGATGTGAAATTTTCACCTAGCCATCAATGTCCCAACAAACAATAATTATTGTTACAACTAGAGGAAGAGAGGACTTCAAACTATGAAATTTTCACCTAGCCATCAATGTCCCAACAAACAATACTTATTGTTACAACTAGAGGAAGATGAGGACTTCAAACTGGAACGTGACCCACCGGATGAGGACAACATCCATCAGATTCAATCACGGGAACTAGAACATCACTTTTCTTTTCATGCTCTTAAGAGAGCCGCTGGTATTGGTACTATGCGATTTCAAGGTATTATCAATGGGGTGAAGGTTCAAGTACTACTTGACAGTGATAGTTCGGACAACTTCTTGCAACCGCAGATTGCTCATTGCTTGAAATTAGTCATTGAACCAACTTCTAGATTTCAAGTCTTAGTAGGTAATAGAAAATCTTTGACTATGGAATGTATTGTGAGGGAGGTTGAAGTACAGATCTAAGGACACTCTAAAATTACCAGTCTACTTACTGCCAGTCTCAGGTATAGATGTAGTTTTAGGGGCAACTTGGTTGGCTACATTGGGCTTCCATATTGCTAACTACAGTGATTTGACATTGAAGTTTTTGGTGGATGGGAACTTTATTATCCTTTATGGTGATAAACCAAAACTTTCGGCTACAGCCCAATATAATCATCTTCGTATCTTAGTAGGACGCAAAGGACTCACGCCATCTCTGAACTTTATACACTAAAATTCAGCAACCAAATTGTGCTGTTGATCACTGTTGAAATTACCTGAGGACATGGAACCTGAATTAGCATTACTTCTGCATACTTATCATAATGTGTTTGCAGTTCCTATGGGTCTTCCTCCCAACAGATCAAATGATCACTGTATTCCTTTGGTTAAAGGAGCAGAACCGGTTAAGGTTAGACCTTATAGGTACCCTTAAAGTCAAAAAGAAGAAATTAAGAAGATGGTTAGTGATATGTTACAAGAAGGAATTATAATGCCTAGTACTAGCCCATTTTCACCAATTGTCTTGATTAGAAAGAAAGATGGTACTTGGAGATTCTGTACCATTTATTGGGCTTTAAATGCTATAACTGTCATGGATAGTTTTCCCATTTTTACTGTTGATGAGTTAAATTCAGTTGCATTGAGAAAAAATCAGAAACTGGGCATGAAATACTTAGTCCTTTCCTATTATCTAATGTGTGGGTCTAGTTGCTTACAAGCTTTTGCTACCCTCAACTGCTCGAATTCATTATGTTCTTCATGTGTCGCAGTTGAAACCATGCCAAGGTGTTCATCAACAATTATATATCTCACTTCCTCTAATTACTAATGACATTGGTCCTATATTACAACCACAAGAGAGTTTGCAATCTAGAGTTATTCTTAAGGGATACAAACATATTCCTATATGTAGAACACGCTACTTGAGAGGAACTTACCTATATGCAGCAAGCTTATTCTGACTTCAACCTTGAAGAGGGAGGCAATGTCACAAGTGAAAATAGCACAAGGGCAATTAAGGAAATGGGCATGGAGAAGAATAATGAAGAGGTGTCTAAGTGATGCAATGATTGTGGATAATAGAGAAAAAGTGCAAGAATGCCTAAGGCCAATTCACTCTTGAAGGATTATGTGTTATTACCTTTGAGAAATATTATTAAATATATAGTAATTGAGAGAAGAGGAAAGGGGACTAGTTGTTGCATTCTCTTTCTTCTCTCTATTATCTCTAAGTGTTATGTTCTCTGTTCGAATTTGTTCGTCTTCTTTCACTAATACATACAAAGATTTTATAATCTTTCTCTAGCTATCAGTTGTTTATCCATTACAATTTTACTTTTGATCCTCTCTCGTTACAACATATAAGCAAACTCATCCTCCTGATTCTCCATATCAGCATTCATAACCTTCTCACCAGTATTTTCCATCTCCTGCAATGCAATAATAATAATAATTATTTTTTAAAATTTAATAAGTTTGCACTTCTTATTAAGAAAAGGTTCTGAAAATTTCAAACTCATCTTAAAATTAATTATGAAAATGTTTAAATTTGTTTTCAATTTTAACAAAATATACTATTTCTAGGAATAGCCGATCAGTATATATATATATGAATGATTGTTCACCGTTGATCCAAGATTTATCCAATTATTTCTTCTCAATGAAAATCACACCTAAATATTTAGTTCTCATTATCCACCGTCAAATGAAAGGTACATCACTCACGAAAGCAAGCACCACAAGTAGTTGTGAAATTGATGAATTTTGGTAAGATTTGCAGAGATTGCAGAATGTGTGTTAGTAATATGCCTTCAATTACCTTATTGAGAGGGAATGAGTTTTTGGTATGGGTATATATGACAATGAAACACAAAATTATAAGTGGGTCCATAAGGTTAAAATTGACCAAATATGTTAGTTTAATAATTAATATTTCTTAAAAGAAGTTTAATAATTTTTTTTAATTCTCTTTTGCAATGGTCAACAATATGTTTCAGTTTCTTTTAAGAAATTAAAATTTGTTTTCAGTTTTAATAAAAGACGTTGTTCCTAATAATACCTAAAAAAGATATACTTTTTACTTAATAACAAAAGATATTCATCTGTAAAAATGTGTATAATTATATATATAT
>Ga0123340_1006034_pt1 | contig 11551 bp, 7 predicted proteins | sample SirMexnodulemix_FD_89961 | JGI IMG/M metagenome (GOLD analysis project Ga0123340, IMG submission 89961) | Root nodule microbial communities of legume samples collected from Mexico - Siratro Mexico nodule mix | ecosystem: Host-associated > Plants > Roots > Nodule | place: Mexico: Nepantla... | reverse complement strand
ATATATATATATATATATATTAAAATTAAAACAAATTGAACCAGACTAATTGGATTACTGCTTATTGTTTGATCCAGTCAAATGTGTTGAATTTTGATTAGGACTAAAGAGATACAGATGTGATGGAGTGTTTAGAGTGATCTGAAGCAGTAATAGAAAAGGACATGATATTTTAAATGTTTGGTTGGTCTATTCTGGTTGATAACAATATATTTGTAGACATAGATGGAGTTGGATGGTAACATCATCTATCAAAATTTGTAGACAAATTACCTAAACTCAAACCCAAAGCCATATGATGAATAAATTCCACATCCATAATGAGTGTTTTTTATAGATGTTAGAATCCAACTACCATCCCTATATTTTCAAGGTAAAACAACTCACGTAATTCAAAAAATTGAATTAATGACACTAACTTCCAATTTCTCCAAATCGTGTACAGCGAACAAAATTTCACAGAAATCCTCGTCATGGAAGCATATGGCAACGAAACAAGAGGGGGTAAGTGCAACAAAACCCACTGCTCCAGCACTGCAGGAAAACAAATACAGAACTTAAATGTGTGCAGTAAGAACTAATACCAAAATAGGACATTGAAACCCCAAATTATCTATGAAGACTACAAATTATCATATTTTCTTTACTTTTTTCCTGTAGTTTTAAGGCCAGTGGAAAATGTGATAGAACATCTACAATAAATTATGATATCAACATATCTTACTATAGAAAAGTTATTTGAAAAGAAAATAGAAATAATAACAGCAGTTAAATTCAACGTAGACTCACCACAGAAAGCAACGGTCCCTGCTTAAACTTTCCATGAAATGAAAACGTAATTGGCTTTGGACTGTCTCCAGGCCCTCTTATAAATCCACTAAAACACATAATTGGAAGGAAAACAATGTCAAATGACTGTACTGAGAAATAAAATCCAGCATTAAAATAATCAAAGAGAAACTGGACATATAATAACAGAGATCAGTAAGTGAACCATTTTCAACCATGAACTCACATTAAAGATGTAGATATAAGAGGTGTCCTTCTTGTATCATATATGGCGATCAGTCCCCTGTACATGTCATCTCCACCTTTAAAAGACACAGCCAATCGCTCCCCTGAATTATCCCATGCCATCTTTTCAATTCCCTGACTGAATGAAATAATATAAGATAACCAATGGCCACAGTTTCTAACAAAGCAAACATGATATCCTGTTTATCCAAAAGGCTTGAAACATTATTTAAAAAGACACTTATGATCTGATGGGTTTTTTCTACAAAAATTGTTTTGCATTTAAGACGCGACATAATTCACATAATCATTTCTCTCCGTAACATCCTATCAAATATGGTTTGGGCAGGGTAGGTAGATGTATGCCATCTTGCTTTTGTAAGCACAGAATGTCACTAGAATTTGACCCATGTCCTCCAGGTCACATTCATAAGAACTGGTTCAGAAGGAATTTAATATAATGACGAGACTATAGGATCACATTCTAGGAATTATTCAACATAAAAACATAAAATCATCTTTACCTGCCAGTCAATGATAATATTTCCGGCAAATCAACAGGTAACAGATGAGCATCTGGAAAGTCAAGGATGAGAAATTATCAATATATGACATTTCAGAAAGAAAAAACAAAACCGAATAATTTGAAAAATTGCAAAACATGAATGCTACAACAAGCACATACATTAATATTAAAAATGAATTGGACAACGAATTGAGGTTAGAACTAAAACTTCATGCTTCTATTGATTTAGCATAGCAAGATTAAATACAAATTCCTCCCAATACCCTTGCAAGTTTCAAATGAGTTTACTAATTCCCGCATCTTCCTTACTGAGCACTTTTTAGTGGTAGACCATGAACCAATTAAAACTTCCCCTTTTCCAATCAATTTAAATAGCTTTTGCTGATGAATATAATGTGTTGCCTGCAATTTTTTCTGTCTGAGAATGTATTACTTGAAGTGCACCCACAGCAAGGCCATGTATGTTTGTTCATGGCCATAGTTTTTGCGAAGAGGTTATGGGTTACAATCATACAGTGCATTTGGGAATATATTTTACATTGTTCCTTCTCAATCACTTTTCCCTTTTCCATCCAACTCACAAATTGTATTACAGGAAAAGAGTGGTACTGTTTGTCATGGTCTTAGTTGTCAGCCTTTTTATGGCAGTGTCTCACCATAAATAGACTTTATAGGCCAGAGACTGAATCACATTTATCCCAGACAATTTCAATATCTTCTATTTCCCTCTCTATCTAACTTTTCCCTTTTCAATTTAGTTCCTATATTTCAATGCAACATTTTCATTTGTCCATTATTAATATAGCCAAATACAAAACGTCAAAAACAATAAACAACTTAACATAATATCTTTCAGCAAAAAAGGTCAGATACCTAATGAGGGAGGCTTTGATGCGAAGTGAACAGATCCCAAAGTTGACGATTCAGAAAATGCAAGAAGTATCATACACCCATCTGGATCCCATGTTGCACCCTGATAACAAATCATTGAAAGAAACTAAGTAAATGGGCATTATCTGATAGCTCTCACAAGAATAAAACTGTGCCAATCACTTCGATTGTACAAAAGATGCTAAGCTCTCCACCATTGAATAATTTTTTCATAGATATCATCGTACCTTGTTGCACTCAAGATATATGAACACTAATTAGCTCCTAGTCTAAACAGAAGGGAATGTATATGTGTGATTATAGTATGTATTAGGTAAAATACATAGCTTTTCTTCTACAAGAATAGTAATGATGGAAGATGTGCATGATAGGTTCATTTCAATTGTAATCAAGTATCTGTTTTGATGGCTCATTATAGAGGTTCTGGTAGAACAGAGGGTAAAATAAAGGTGCAGTGTGCAGGTTATATAGTCTTTTGGAGAGTTTGGCTGGAGAAAAATGTTCCCACTTTTATGGCGTGTCTATGGCCCTAAACTTTCTCTTGGTATAAAATTAGGTTTAAGGCTTCTTTTCAGTGTTCTACTGATGGTTTATTCAAGGGAATCACTGTTATTTCTGATTTGCGGAGTTATCGGCCTTTTGTTGATTCTTAGGGCAATTTAATTTAAGCAAATTGTGTCTCTATATCCACAAACAATTAGAAAAAATGTCAACTTGTTTTCACTTTAATTCATGTTTTAAAAATTTGCACAAAAAACAGTGAAAAAAATGTTAATTCTTTCTTGCTCCAAAGAAGGGGTAGATTGCAATTAGCAATAAAAGATTGTTTTTTGCCTCTGTTAATTCAGCTCCTTGAACACTAAATTAATCCTCGATATCTTCTATGGTTTCTTCTAAGGAAGATATCATCATCATACAATGGACATTCTTTCTTGATAATAAATTCATCTTTTCTTACAAAAGCAACATTGTCCATCACCCTAAATTAAATTTACATGTAAGTACCACCTCAAGAATTTTAGACCGAATACAATTGAAGATAATTCTATTTATACTATCAATATAGTCAAACATATAAACACACTGGAGAGGGTTAAGGACTAAATGCCACTTGCTATAAATAGGTCATCATAGAGCATCAAAACTTGAATGTAAATCCCATATACCTTGACAAAACCACTTGTTGATGACCATTGTTCTGATGTCCATGTGTTTGTCTCCCAAAGATAAAATGTTCCATCACTGAACGAGAAAATAATGATGAGGGTGTGAATCATAAACAGTGCATGTTCGATAAATAATTCATGTTTCACATATTGCATTACAATTTTGAAGCAAAGAAGTAATCTCCAGTAGGTGACCACTTCAGCATTGATATGCCTCCCAATCCACGTCGAATGGGTGTCCCCACACCTACATATAACATAGAAAATAACCAGAGATTCAGAAATTAGAGACAACCACTAGAGCTTAAGAGTTGTTTATCACAATGGCATTATGACAATCTAAACCTTTTTGGTTTCATAACCAGTTCAAAATACATGTAAAGGGTTTTTTAGGCCCTTGACAGCCAATGTAAAAACATGTTGATATCATGGACATGAATTACTCATGACAGATAGAAAATTATTAAAAAGAGATCTCACGGTAACTAATATATCCTAGACTTTGATTTCTAACTGAGCCCAACAACATCATTTGGTGAGATAAGATAGTCATCACTGTTGCTGATGAACAACAAAATGCCAATCTAGATATAGACATAGTCCTCGCCCTCCACGTAGAAACTATAAATCTAACAATTCAGAATCAACATAGCATACATAACTAGTGAGACAGAACTTTGATTCTTATTTCGCACAAAAAAGTTTGGAAGGGAGGTTATTTCATCCCAGGGTCAGTCACACCACAAGCCTCAATAAGGGCTTATAATGCTAGTTAAACTTACATATGACCTTGTGAACAAATTACCAGTAACCACTGGTAAGAATGGGACCAAGGACCTTTACCGTTGATGTAATTTCATATTACCAATTGAGCCTATCTTCATTGACAACATTGATCAATTTGTAAGATCAAATTACATGAACTCAAAAGTTAAGTCACACAAGAAAATTAAATTTACGAGTTAAAAAGGGTGTTATTTCTCCATATTTACTTACAGAAGCAAACTTGGTCTATGGTCCATCAGATCCTATCTTCCATATGTTAATGTGTTGTTTTTTTAGTTCATCAGTCTAGGTTGTAAACATATGCAATTTAGGGTACTTTCGATGACCCCTCTAAATTGAGGGAGAACAACTCAGGCAGAAAAAAAAAAAAAGAAAAATCCAGAATGAATTTTAAGCGTATTCAGCATATTAGTAAACATCACTGAACAGCAAGGAAGTTTCAAAGTAAACTGAAAACACTTAAGGAAGCAAAGATCTTCATCATACCTTGAGCATAATCCCACACTGTGAATGAGGAGCTTTCATATGAACCAGATGCTAAGTATGTAAAAAAATAGGTTAAGAAAAACTATGGTTGAGTACATGCAATTTAAAAAGAAAAATACATATCTTCTAGCATTGGGAAACACAGAAGAATCCAAAAATAAGGACTTTCAAAATTAATAAGGATATCTTCCATCTGGGCTCCAAGTGAGAGCACTAACATGCTCATGGTATGGACTTCGAAGAAAATCGACCAGGATATACCGATTTCCCGAGTTTCTAGACAAACTTCCTAAAAAGGAAGCAGCACCAGACCTAGGAGATGCAGCATTTCCAGGATAAGAAGCAGCCCAGATGCAAATTCCACCCCTGCAACAGTAAACCCAATTCCAGTAAACAAGAAAGCATACTCTCGACCAATTGACATTGCATTCACCATAACAACCACACAGAGACAAAACCTCACTTGCAACCCACAGCAAGCATTTTCCCACCATTGGGCCTCCACTCCAGCACTCTAACGTCTCTCTGAGACTCATTCGCCAAAATACTCGGGTTCCCCTCTATTTACAATGACAGAATATCAATCAGCATTTACTAAACAAAAATAACAATAACTAAGACCTTGATTGGATAAACTTTTCAATTAAACATTAATAGAAGAAAAAAATAAGATAAAATGAAATAAGCTTCTCCCACATGTTAAATTACAGAAGATCTACAGTTTACCTTTTCCAAAAGCTTATTCCAAATTGTGAATAAGCTAATTTAAACTTATGGGAATAACTTATGCTTATTTTACCTTCTTATTTTCTTCTCCTGAAAGTGTCTATGGATAATTTATCCAAACAAGACCTAAACAAGCTACCAATAACACGTCTCATGACCATAACAAGTTAAGTACCAGACTCTTGGTAATCACGAACCAAAACTTGTGTTGGGGCAGAAATAAAAGCAATTATATGCTTATTAGGGTGCCAGCTTACTCCTTGGAGATCAACCTCCGGCAACAAATGCACCTACCGAACAATTAAGATTAAATAACACCACACTATCAAACCACGTTAAAAAATTACACCGCAATGCAAATAGTGAGACCAATCAGGCACAACATACAACGTTAGGGCAAAAGAGGTGTCCGAGATAGGTGTTCACAAGCCCTTGCAAGAGTGCCACCGGACCCTTCCTCTGAACGCTTTCTCCAGCGGCGTTCGCCGTAGCCGCTGCTCCTTCCTGATCGGAAGCGTCGCTCTCCAGAGAGTGAAAAGGAACTGGACTGAACACCGATCCCTAATATAGAAAAAGGAAATAATCATAATGAATAAAATGGGGAAACAACATCGAGAAGAAGAGAATCGAGGGAATTGGGAAATGTGTATGATGCGATTGGTTACGAGGATTTTTCCATAGGTATGATTGGCTTGATCTTCGGAGAGAGCGTCCACGGTGACTGCAGAGAAAACTTTCAGTCAGAGAAGCGAAGCAATATGAACTGAGAGAAAGAGAGAGAGAGAGAGAGAGAGAGAGAGAAAGAGAGTTACTTAGGTCACGATTGAGTTCGCACAGAGTGAGTGAACCAGGAGGAGGAAAGGAAGCCATGTTTGGTTCCCGTTGGAGAGAAAGTAGGGTTTTAGCTTTGATTCACCCTAGTTTTCCCGCTTTCTTCTACCCTTAAGATGGATAAACAATAAATTATTGTACTAATTTTCAATTAGTATTAAAAACTTCATTTTTATTATTAATGATATTGTTAACGTTTTTCCCTCTTTCTGAAGAACAGTGAATATTCCTTTCATCACCGCACCATCAGAACTGAATCCCCCCAAAACAATATTAATCATATCTCCGCCGAACCCACGCATTGTTCCTCGAAATCTATGGGTTCTCATTAATCCCAAAATAGGCAAAGCATCTGCAATTCCTCTCTGAACCAAAGTAGTTCAATGCTATGAATCTCTTGTATAGTCCCAGACAAAGGTTCCTCTCACCCTACCCTCTTCACCCAACGCCGATGGAAGAAACCCACCGTTTCCGCCCAAACCCGTTTGGAGGACAGAGTACTAGACCCCCACTTCGACAAACTCATGACTCACCTCAAAAGACTCTACCTTGTTCTCAAAATCGACCACCTCATGTCCACCCGCAAGCGCGCTCCCTTCGTCTCCCTCACCCTCATGTCCCGCTGGCGAAACATCCTCGGACTCAATGTCCCTGTGGGCCCCTTCCTCCGCAAGTACCCTCACGTGTTCCGCGTCTTTGTCCACCCTCTCAGGAGGAACACGTGCTGCAGGGTCACAAAAAAGATGAAAGAGCTGATCTTGCTTGAAGGGGTGGTGATGAAGCAGCAGGAGATGGAGGCTGTGAAGAGGGTGAAGAAGTTGTTGATGATGTCTGTGAGTGGCACTCTTCGTTTGCACGCTTTGAGGATGATCAGGAGGGAACTGGGTCTCCCTGAGGATTTCAGAGACTCCATTCTTGGGAAATTCAGTGGGGATTTTAAATTGGTTGGTTTGGAGGTTGTGGAATTGGTTGATTGGGATGCGGAGTTGGGATTGGCCGAGGTTGAGAAATGGAGGGAGAGAGAGTACACAGAGAAGTGGTTGAGTGAGTTTGAGACCAAGTTTGCATTTCCCATTAGTTTCCCAACTGGGTTTAAGATTGAGAAAGGGTTTAGAGAGAGGTTGAAGAATTGGCAGAGGCTTTCATACACTAAGCCTTATGAGCGGAAGGAGGTTGTTAGGGTGCGGACATGTGGAGGGATTGAGCGGTATGAGAAGAGGGCTGTGGCAGTTCTTCATGAGCTATTGAGCTTGACTGTGGAGAAAATGGTTGAGGTTGATCAACTGGTTCATTTTCGGAGAGACTTGGGTATTGAAGTTAATGTGCGTGAATTGCTGCTAAGGCACCCTGGTATATTTTACATATCAACTAAAGGGAAGACTCTAACTGTTTTTCTTAGGGAAGCATACCGTAAAGGGGGTTTGATTGAACCGAATCCCGTGTATGAGGTGCGTAGGAATATGTTGGATCTTGTATTGTTAGGGTGTAGGAAAACCAGACAATTGTTGGCTTGTGATGAGGGTAAGGAAGAGAGTAATGTTGTAGTCTGTGAAGTGAATGCGGAAGGTGAAAGAAAAGGGGATTGGGTGATTCCTTTCTTGGAGAATTGTGAGGAGAGCAGATCCCCTTGATGCTGTGTGAGAAGGTAGCAGATGCAGCTTATTTGAAGAGATTGTGAATATGGTTTTGGGTTTATGGAGTTCATTGCCATTGACTTCTATTTCCTTGAGCAGTGTTTCATTTGCATTCTATTGATCTCGATGGAGGTTTCATGTGGTAGCTAGATGAAACATACTACAGTGGTGGACAAATCAGCTCCTTTGTGATAAAGATGTGCACTTCTCCTGCTTATAGGATCTTCTCGAGTTGACTCTCTTGAATGTGGCTCGTATACTCTCTACTCCTTTTACATCCTCCTTTTCTTTTCAACTTTCTCTGATTCAAATTGCAAACTGTGAATCATCCAATTGAAGAGCTCTAGAGCCTTTATATTGACAGTTTCTGGCACAAGATGCTTAGAACATCTGGAAGAACAATTATGATGAAAGTCTTCTCAAGTTGAAAGGGGGGATTAGAGACATCTTTTTTACCATTTCACTGCAGAACAGGTTATGCAATATGAACCCATACAGCAATATCTTTACCACATTTGTTGTCTTGGGTTGCTATACGAACTCAAACTTGTTGAATTTAAAGGATTATAAATTAATGATGTTCAGTTTTTGTCTTTCCTGTTGTATTAGTTATAGGAAATTACTTAATATTTGAAGGCTTTTGGTAACACTTTGCTTCCCATTGCTTATACTATTGAATCATTATATTTATTACTAAAGTAGGGGAAATTTAATCATGATTGCAAGAGAATAATATATACTCACTTGGAGATATTCAAAATAACCGATTCCATCGTCACTCCAATAATTCCAAATATCATAGAAATGTCCAGGTCTCTCTTCCCATGGTCCAATTGGTCTCTCTTCCCATGGTCCAATTGTATCTTTCCACTGATATCTGTTTTGCAGATGTTCACCTTCAACGTAAGTACCACCCAATGCAGTAATATTGACAGGTGTTGGGTCTTAAGAGATTTTATTTTACACAAAGTTTGGAAGAAAGAAATATTATGTCATTCTAAGAGTTAAGATGAAAGCAATATTTGTTGACACAAATAGTAACGACATGTCCCTGTTAAACTAGGTCATTCGAGATTTGAATCCTAATGATATCACTTAGAATATGAAATAAACCATATTGGCAGGGAATACCTTCACCTTGTGTTGATCGAGCTAGGCTTGACTAACCTGGTCTTCATCTAGGCTCACCCTTGTCTTAATCGAGTTAGGTTTGACTTGGTCTTGATTGGACTAGGACCGATCTAGGTCTAGCCCAACTAAGTTCCCAACTCAGCTGAACGTGTGTTAGCCCCAACTCGGATGAATATAGACCTACCCTGGCTTGACTAATTGTAGGCTCGTTCTGACTCAGCTCGACATGGGCTTGGGTCGACCCTAAACCTGAGCCCGGGTTCACTCATCTTGACTTGGGCTAAGGCTGACTTGGATTGACTTAGGTCCAATATGACCTGGTCTTGATTAGACTAGGACCGATCTAGGCTTAGCCCACTAAGCTCCCAACTCAATTGAATGTGTGTTGGCCCTAACTCCGATGAATGTGGACTTGTCCTGTCTGATTGAATGTGGGCTCGTCCCGACTCGACTCGACCTGGCCTAGGTTCACTCATCCCAACCTGGGCTCAGGCTAACTGAGATTGACTTAGGCTCAATTTGACCTAGTCTTGATTAGGCTATGCCTGACTTGGTCTTAAGCGGACTAAGATTGACTTGGGCCTAGCCCGACTTAAATGAACATAGACTCGTCCCAACTCAGCTAAATGTGGGCTCATCCTGACTTGGTTTGACCTGAGCTCGGATCGACTCGTCATGACTTGGGCTAGGACTACTTGGCTCGACCTGGGCTCAAGCCGACTCGACTTGACCTAGGCTCTAATTGACTTGACTTGATTTTGACCCTGGTCGATTGGGCCCGACCTTGCATGAGCCCAATCAGTGTTAAAATACTAGGTTTAGCCCCACCTAGCATTTCATAACTTGAAATGACCTAGATGCACCTTGATTTTAGATATTTAAAATCTGAAAATTTATCCAATTTATGTCCAATCCAAGTTGAGGATTGGACTTAAAATCCAAAAAATATGGATTTGGATTTGAGATAAATCCGTTTAAATACACTTAAAGTAATTTAGATTTGGATAATTATAGACTAACTTTGACAATATGGATTTTTTTATCACACATACTATTGGGCAATAGTATTTTACCACTTCTTCGAACAATTTGTTAAAGGTTTTGTCACCGGAGAATTTGATTTAATCATTTTCATTTGTTCTAAAAAAGTTTGTTCCATTTGTATTCATTATTTTTTGCTAATCATAATTAATCCACCCTTTTTAAAACCAATTGACCAAGTGAAAGTGAATGCCAGTTGGTTGAATAACCTAACTTTCATTCTGATGACCAATTCATTTTAAATCTTATAAATACTAAACTTCTTTAATAGGGTACACACTAAGAGTTGATAAATGTTAAAAGACTTTAGCAATAGATATTTATGGGTATCAATATTTTTGTCAGCGATTCTTAAGTGAGAAGTCAACCTGTACATCAGTGAAATCACTTTTTACACACTACGTATGATTTTAAAGTCTTTCAACAATAACATTGATGTCCGAATATATATTTCTTGTAGGATAATATTTAATTCTTGATTCTGTATCCGATGGCAATATTTCAACTTCAAAAGCCTTTGTTCCATCAGATATTGAAATTGTCTTCTAATTATGCAGATGAAAAATTAAGGACAACTCTTACATGGTGAAAGAGTGGAATTCAAAGATTCCAGGATACAGGGAAAACCAGAAGTGTATTTGTAAGCACAACTGAGTCAGTGATGTGCCTTGGCAGTAATGTGGCTATAGGGTGAAGCTTGAAGAGGCTTATCGAAGAATACTAAGGTTAAGTCCTGCAAAAGTCACACTATTGGTTGCAGAATTCTGTAAAGGTTAGAATACTAGTTCCAGGACATGCAAAGGTTAGATTACTTGTTGAAAAACATGCAGATTGAGATGACTGATCTCAAGAAGATGTGAGAAAAAACTCAAATGCAGACTTGAAGAGGTGGAAAATACTTAAAACATACATAGAAATGTGAGAATACTCAATGCTGATATGCAAATGTAATAATATTAACAGAATAAATCTCCACCGTGGATTTAGATTTAATCATATAACAATTTGTGTTCAAAATATTAAAATCATAAAATTAGAGTGTCAAAAATTGAAAAAAAAAAAGAAAAAACTGTTAAGTACTTTAAACAATGATAAAAGTTTAACTGTTAATCAAAATAAAACGAGTATTTATTACGTCTATTTTCTGAAAAGATAAAAAAGTTTAGAGTACTTTAATGAAAATTTCCCTTATATAAAATATTAATTAATTTTATTTCTTAAAAAATAATTATTGACTTTTAAGTATTGCTAATATTTATTAAGTCTTTCTTTTTCTAATATTTTGTAATAATTAATAGCAAAAACACATACTTTTCTAT
>Ga0123340_1006033_pt1 | contig 11552 bp, 4 predicted proteins | sample SirMexnodulemix_FD_89961 | JGI IMG/M metagenome (GOLD analysis project Ga0123340, IMG submission 89961) | Root nodule microbial communities of legume samples collected from Mexico - Siratro Mexico nodule mix | ecosystem: Host-associated > Plants > Roots > Nodule | place: Mexico: Nepantla... | reverse complement strand
ATAAAAATCTTTTTATGTATAATAATAGATAAACAATTCATAGTGTTTCAACTCCATTTAGAATACTAATACCTTTATTTTCACGTCAATTCCTCCTGCAAACTTGTTCTGTAGTTCAAATACTTTTTCCTCCAAAAAAAGTGTTGCCCCGTTAAATTATTTTTAAATAAACATAGAAAGTTAAAAGAGATATAAAAAGTAATACTTTTTTTATGAAATTATACATTATGTAAAAGTTTATATATATATTATTATTTTCTGTAGAAATATTATAGATTATTTTCCTCATTACAAGAAAATCTACATCCACTACTGTTGCACCCTTTTTTATTCTTTCCCGAGCAGTTCAATTCTTATCATTTATGTGATTTCTTTTAAAATTTTCACACGTGAATTCTCTCAGCAAAAACATGTCAGGATCTAAACCTCATTAAATAATTACATGAAAAAGTCAGAGAGTAAATCTGTAATGAGTGAGAAGCTTCATGTATAAAATTTACAAAATAAATAATAGCTTGAATCCACCATTACCGTATGTTTATGTTTTCGTGACATTTTTTATTCTTTACAAATTAAAGATCTATCAAGTCTTCTTTTATTTATATTCATTTTTAACTATACTATAACACACATTAAAAGATAAAACAAAAGTTTTTACTTGTTTGAGTTTTTCTTCCACCTTTTATGTTTTTCATCCAGCATAGACTTGGAAGGAATTCCCTGTATAATTTGATTTTTGATTTTCAATCTGTTTATAGTTCCATCTTCGATTGTGAAATGAGAAAAATACTTTAAAAGGTTTTTCGATACTTAAATTAGTATTTGAACATAAGAGTAATTGAAGATTAAGTTAATAACATACATTTTATTTAAAGTATTATATTATTTTTTGAGGTTGAAAGTACCGTACATATGAGATTTTGTTGTTGGATATCCAAGTCCGAGTCCAAATCTCACATTAAGTAAAAATAAAAAAATTAAGCAATATATAAAAAAAAAGACCCATAAATTTACTGTCTTAAAGTTTTAGGTTAAAAATGGTGAGATTCCTTTATATATGTTTGGCGCATTTAAAATTTAATTTGTCTCTTTTATATAAACTCAGATACTAAATATATTATTTAAAAAATGAAATTAAATCTATCTAATATCCATAAAATCACTTATGTGAGATGAGATTAGTCTTTACTAAAGTAAACGAGTTTAGTGTCTAGTGGATGGAGATTTCAAAAAGCTTTATGAATAAAAGGAAATGGGAGAGGTGGGAACGGAATCGTAGTGTATATAGAGATTGTTTTGTAGTTAAGTGGGAAAGACAAAATATGCTGCTTGGGTTGGTGCGTGAGACACTTTGATAACATACCATACCATAGTCAAAGTCAAGAAGAAGAGTATGGCCATATGCCCCAAAATCAACACTCACCAACAACCCCAATCATACCAATTATTCACTTCCAAATTCCAATGGGAAAACTCTCCTTTCTTTTCAAAACGTTTGGTGACAACTACATTTCCTCTTTTTGACCCTCTCTTCCTGCAATTCAATGCCAATATTTTTCAAAATGCAGCTTAACATATATGGTACTGCTTTAAATTCTTTTTCTTTGGTACAATTGCAGACCTTTCTGATACTGTGAAAACTCACTTCTAGAAATGCAATGAGTCATTACACTTTTTTTAATCTAAAGTAATAAGTTCACAGACTTAAACCCGAGTTTCATAATTTTTTTTCTATTATTCAATTTTTTTTTTCAAAATTTCATTTTATTATTTTTAACGTTTTTAATTATGTCTCACTCTTTTTAAAGGAAATCAATATCATTTTTTCTATCAAATTGATCAAAGTTAGCATGTTACACAAATAACAAATCACTTTAAAAATAATGAGAGAATCACTATAAGATAAAAATAGCTACTAAACCTAAAAAATAAATAAAACAACTAATAAAAACGTGATATAAGAGAAACACATTAAGAAAAAAATGAGATGCAAGAAAGTTATTGTTGCAAATGGGAAGAGAGGTGACAGTGATATCTAACATGAATTTTTAAAAAAGAAAAATGAAAGAGAGAGTATTTGTATTGATAGAAACACCCTAAATCCCCCTTAATTGATTGAACTGGTATAAAATTTCATCTAATAATACAATAATAAGAGAATATTGAAATATTTTATTTGCACTTCTATTAGTATTATCATGCACATATTTAATTACGTTTTAAACACCAAGTTTGAAAAAGCACATTTTTCACAAAACTTGCTACTAGAACAATCATAGCATACTTTTGGATTCATCTGACTTTGCAAAATATTTAAGGTGTGTTAGGTACATACCGCAGGACAATATAAGTACAATAAAATAATAGTACTTAAATCACATCACAACTTTCGTGTTTTTGTATTTCTATGATGACGTTTGATACGCATAAATATTAAACTAATGCAAAAATTTACACAACACTACAGTGAAGACAATTAATATAGTTTTGACATAGGAGAGTCTTAGTAAAACTGTAGAAGTACATTATATGTTTCATCTTTCACAAGAATTTAGACTTTTGTGTTGTCCTTGTTTATTATGTTTCTCAAGCCAATTTTTAAAGTCAAAGATGAAATCATGACATTACTTTGCTATGTCCAATTCCTCATGCAATGGTATATGTTAGGTACTTTATGCATGAGGGATCAAAGGTGACAGAAATCATTTCCTCTGCTATTCAAAAAATACAAGCCTTGCTCATCAACAGAAATGAAACAAACCCTTCTATTCTAACACAAATACATGGCATAATTTACCTACATGGATCCAAGATTTGAAAATGGTGTGAACAAAACCCTTCTGAAGTAAACAGTCTTAGACACCATAATATCTCAAACCATTCTAAAGACTGACAAGTTTAACTATGAAACAAAACATACTAAACTGATAATCCCTAGGGTAAGCTGAAGTTACAAAGCTTTAGAGCCAACTAGTAAACACTGCATTGAGGCCCATAGCTGGTAACCTTACACAACCTTTTTGCATTTTGCAGAATCAGCTCTCCCTCTTTCGTGTTTTAGGCTTCTTAGAGTCTTTTCTGCTAAAAATTATCAGTGAATCATCATCCAAATCAGATATGTCATCAGCAGGAGCATCTGCATATTTCACAGATTCAGATTTGAGGACGAACCTGGACTGAGATTTGCTAGTTGCAGCTTTGGCTGACTCCAATTCTGATTTTTCCTTGCCTTTTTCTGCTCTGTATATTATGAATAACTTGGCAGTATAAGCTTAATATATCAGACAAGTACTAATAGAAAAATAATTGTGTAGAACTTAATTGAGTACACCAACTTAACATTGGTTGAAATCCAAGAAAAATTTGTCTTTACTATACTATACATAAGATATAATTTAAGGGATTTAAAAAAATTAAAATAAAAAACCTTCTAGTTTGAGGTCCTCAGTGGGTTTTGAGATGTAGATATCTTTAAAGTGAGTTTTTCCCAACAAAGATCTTAGTGTTATGTAGGAGAAATGGAATATACTGAAAGTATTTGTTGTTTGATGAAGGTCTTATATTTGGACAAAACAAGAGAGATCCTTAACTCTCTTATGAGATATATTTGGAAGTGAGAGGTTCTAGGAAAGGGAAGGAAAAGACAATTTTATTGTTTCTTAATTAAGAGAGTTGTGTAATGTTTATAGAAATATATAAAAGACTATTATGTTAATCTATTATTATATTTCTGCCATTTTAAACTTTATAAATTAGACAATGTTTATTGAATTTAAATTTTCTCCTCCCTTTCTTTCCCTTTATCTCCAAAACTCAACTCCCTTATAAATTATACTTACACGTCTGATGCTTCTGCGAGCCTCCGAAGTGCAAGCCCTTCCTGATAATACCAGCATGCACGAATTAAATTTATTATATGTATCATATTATATACACACATGCACACAATAATTAAATAAGTGTTTAAAGCTTTCATATTTATTCACCTCATCTGATGAAACAGCAACAGTATGACAAATGTGATGCATGTGCTTACAATAATTACAAAATTATTAAAGCATGAAACTCACCTCATCTACGAAACAACATGAGCAACACATAAAGTAATTAATGAGCATCAAAATTTTTGCTCACCTCATCTGACGAAACATCAACTAGTTTCCAACGCTGTCTTTTGAGGTTCAACACTTCGACATCACCATCCGCATACAAAATCTATTAAAACCAATTCACAGTATTGACAAATATAATTATCAAACTCATTCAATGGTTTAAGTTTTTCATGCTAAGAAGTGTAAGTCTAATTCACAGGAATAATCTTGTTCCATAATCAATAGGTGAATTTCAAATATCATTTCTGTATTAAATAGCATCAGTAACAACCATCTCACCTTGTGCTTTCCTTTGATAGGATCATAAGACTCGATAACACCTTCATAAAACCTGTAGTGAAGAATTTAACATACGAAAATTACTGAACAAAATAAAGCAAGCAACAACAGCACGCACACATGAAACAAGTTAAATATTTAGTATTCTTAGGGAAAACTTCCAGAACATAGCATTTAGCTCTAAAGCTAAAGTCAGAAAAAAACCCTGATATGAATTATTTATCTAAATCACATAGCATTTTTCTTAATTCAAGTGTTCAAACACAATCCAATGGGCCACCATAGATAAAAGAGATGGTCATCCACTCTATTTTCAGAAGCACATGCAATTATCTTATGAGCCTACTGAATGAGTTAGCAAGACATGGATAGTGTTTTTGAAATCTGAAAATTCAAAGAGAATGTATCAATAATAAACCTTTACAATTATTTTTTTTAAACAATCCCCGCCACAATATAAAAAATATAGCACATGACAACTCTATTAACAGTTGACAGAGCAAGTACACATCATAAACAGATGCCTACAGTAAACGTTCATCCTTCTTTTTTGTACGTGTCTATGATTCCAAACCCAACTACGATGTATAATATAGTTTCCTCTAAATATATGTATTGTCCTAAACCCATAGGTCATAAGCATGAAACTACATGTTAGAGCCAAGATGGCTTAGCCAAAGTCTTTCCCCCTATCGTTTCTCTATTCTCTTTTCTCACTGCAGCATCAGAGGGCCTAATCTAGCTGAGGCTATAGTATGCTTGCATAGAAATTGGCAACAGATGAGTGCAGAGATATAAATAGGTCACGAAATATCCCACCAAGATACTTACGTCTTATCTTTTGGCCACCAGACCTTGATTCTACTACCAACAAATGAGTTATCATGATGAGATTCAGATGCCTGAAGAAAAAGGTACAGCAAATAAAGAAGTCAAAGCAGCAGTAGGAAGGAAGTATATACTGCCATCTGGTTAGCACAATTAGTACATAATCTTAGAGAGTGTCACGCATTAAGGACCTTCCAGAGTAAAACAAAAAAGCATACTGAGCCACAATAAAATTAAAGAAAATGGGACATTTCAAGGCGTGCTATTGGAAAAAACTGAAATTTCACAAACTCCACACTGAATTTCAAATGCATATACCTCAGCACTCACATTACTGTGTCTTCTCCTCCGCCTTGTTTGTAGGGATTCCTTGACACCATTTAATGTTTTACTTGCAGATTCTGCAACCAGCTCCTAAAAGTGGAGATATCAACACCAAAACACAATATGTGAGGTTTTACTAATATATTATGTGTTCTACTGGGGGATTGTAAGAAGATACAAACTATACCTTAACAGCTGATGATTTGTATCGGCCCTCATTAGGAGTAGCATCAAGCCTCCTCCTTTTCTTAATATTTGTTTGAGTTGAGAATCTACCCTCTTTAATATTTTCTATCTCATCATTCATAGATGACTTGTGTTTCCCCTCATCTCCACATGAAACGTTAGGCTCCCTATTAGCAGCTGATTCTGAGCCCATGACAAGTTTTCCATCAATCTTCACAGAAAATTTGATTTTCCTAATGGGTTTTTGTTCAGAGATATTCCTTACTTCAGATTCTTTTTCTAACTTAACTGTAGGGGAATCCAGAGAAATCTTCTCAGGCTGATGATTCAATTTGTCTTTTAACATTGACAAAGAATTAGAATGAACACCTTGATTCTCCGTGCTATTTAATTTCCTTCTCCGGCCTCGTTTGGTGTGACATCCATCAGAAATATTATTCCTTTTAGAAGGAGAAGGATCAGTATTACCATTAGTTTTAGGTTTAGAAGCTGAAGCTTTACAACCTTCACTTGCATCATTAGGGGGAAAATCATTGCCAATATTGTGAGTCCTTCTGGATTTGGCAGGTTTAGCTATGTTCTCACTTTTCGGCTTAGAAACTAGAGTTTCACTTACAGTTTTAGGCTTTCGATGCAACTTATCTTTTCTGGAAGTAGGTTTTTCAGAAGATGGAAGAGGAGATCTGGAGTCGTGAGTCTTTCTGGATAGTGATTTTCCCACTTCAGTTTCCCGACAAATCCACGAGTGATCATAGCCTTCTTCTGCATTCATTAGAGAATTTGGCTTACGCCCCCTCTTCCTTGACACAGTATTCTGCTGAGTTTCTGATTTTGGTTCCTGAACAGACTCTAAATTGTCAGTTTCCAACTTGGCTTTTGCATTCTCTTTTTCAGAGTTCTTGGTAATTTCAGAACGTGATCTCCTTTTCGAACCAGTTTTTTTTGTAACTTCACCATCCATAGTGTCCCTTCTGTTTGACTTTGTATCTTCCAAAATTTGGACATCTCTCTTACCAGTATCATCAGGTTCATGACCCTTGGTTTCCTGATTAAGAATCAAGTTAAAAGTTCAATACTGCACTAATTTTGACTGGTACTTTAAGGAAGCAAGCATTGCAATTGTATTTGCAAGGGAAAATTTAAAATCAAAATAACTAATTGAGAAGAGTAGAAGATAATTTACATCACATGGCTGTTCCTTTGCATCTTTAGGAACATTAAGCTTGTTCCCAGCTTCCTGAGCCTGAAGCATTGCAACACAACCAATCCTAACATTAATCTAACTCAAAGACTAAAATCAAACAACAGCTTGTTGCCAAGAACAACAAATATTAACTAAATTAACTAGAGAACTTGCAGACATCAACTAAATTAGTTCCGTGGTTTCCAATATGAAGCCAAATTAACACTAAGGAAGAATATCACATATTAGCTATAACAGTTTATCTGATAGAGTACTGCAAATAAAACGAACCACTGTCTTGTTAGAACCATTTGCATCATCACATTGGGGGGATTCAGATTCATTCTGGCAAATATCGGTTACTATCTGTGCATACTCATTTAGAGCTCTGCCTGAGGACTCCACTGCCTTCATGAGATAAGGCTTGAGCTTAGCAGTACAGTTGCTGATTACTTGCTCACCCAATGTCCAAGACATAGGTGAAATAGTCTGGGAAAATAAATAAAACCAGATTGACTAAGTTACACAGAAAAAGGACATGAAACCAAATACTAAATAAATAAAAGAAAGAAAAAGAAAAGAATACAAGAAATAGATATAATGCAAAGCATGTTACCTGATTTTCATTTCCTACACTATCCAACAGAGGTCTAAGAAGATCTGGGGAAATTTGTTCGCTTTCTTGTAAGATCATGGTCATTATTGATTCCATTGAATGAAATGCATTACAGGGATGGTTTGACCTTTAAATTGACAAAATATTAGAAATTAATAACTATTGAAATGAATAAAAACTTAAAAAGGTGGGAAAAGTAAAAAAGGAAAAGTTAATCAGCTTTTGTGTAGGTAACAAGCAATCTGCCTTTTCATTTACTAATACAAAACAACTTCCAATGTTTCATCTATGATCTACTAGTCATTGGCAAAAGGAAAATGCAAAGAAAAATCTGATTTCCTCAGCTACACCACTTCATGTTTGAATACGAATAACACAAAAGAATTCAAAGAAAATCGTTTTGTATGCTTCACCAAAATTGCAGAACTGTTTAAATTTTAATATGCTTCACCAAAATTGCAGAACTGATAAATTTTAACAATTTCAACACATCTCAAATATCCAATAAGAGGCTATGTTCATTTCTTAAATAAGTTATTAGAAGTAATGAAACATATAAAAGTTCAGAACAGGAAGAAACAGATAAAAGACATATTGTCAAGCTCTAACCTTATAAATCTCAAGAAATGCTGAAACATTTCAATAACCAGGTCATTACACTCAAGGTCCAGCATGACCAAGCATAATCTGACCTTATTGACATTATCAAGTATGGTAAGCGCTTTTTCATAGCCATGGCCAGATATGTGAGACAACTTCTCAAAAGATGCCACGGTGAGCTTGAAGATTTCCTGCCCACCAAGACATAAATTGATATATTCTAATTTGAACAAGAATAATTATGTTTACAAAAGATCATTAACATCATTTATGGTATACACTATACAGTATAGTTGAATAATTTATAAAAGAAAAACCCAATTTATTAAACTAAAATTGCTACCTTCATTTGCTCATCATCATAAGGGGCATCTGGCGCTGTGATTCTTGTAATCTCAGAGATGCAAGATATAACTAGAATCTTAACATCCTCATCTGTGTGCCTCAAAAGTTCATCTGAAATCAATGCCTTCATGGAAGGTACAAGTGATTCTTGAATTGGCTTAGTTGGTTCTTGACCCAGGGTTGACAATACAAGCTCCAATTTCTAAAAGTAAGAAAACCAAAAAGGCAGAGTTCAATCAAGCTTGGAAGGCCTGTTAACAATGTTGTTAAACTTTGTTCCAAAAATCATAAGAAAAACTGAAATACATGGGGATAACTCCCTATCTTGTTACTTGAGAACCTGATATTTCACTTGATCTTTTCCACTCAACTGATGGAATAAACAAAACTCGTTCTAAATATCCACATTTCAGTGCACAATTTGTGAGCACAGGTCAAATATCAAAATAAGATTTGTTTGCATTTCACCAACAAGCAATATAATATAACTCATGATCAAATTCAACAATGTAGCGAGTTCATTTTACTAATTGTTGCAACCATACAACAAATTCAAAAGGGCCTCGGTTATAACATCAAGGAGATAGAGAGCATTAAACTCCATAGGTCAAAAACTGCTCAGGTGTTCTTGAGTGGCTGAGAGAATCCTTTTTCATAACAGCACACAATCATTTTATCAAAGGGAAAAAACTTACAAGGATTTGGAGGATAGAAATGGAAATTTTAAACAAAAAAAGAGAAAACATAAGGAAATCTGTCCAATTCCTTTGCACGCCGATGGTGAGTAAAAGGGAGTTTATGGTTCTGGTATCTAGTTTGGAAGTGTGCTGCATTCACTGTTCAGTGCAAGGATTTTATAGGGGTTTGAAGGGAAGTCCTCGGACATTTTTCTTTGGTGAAGAGTATCCTACCATGCAATTGTGCTGCCCAAATGGAAGTGTGACCTCCCTTGAATATAGAGGCAGGTCAACAAAGTGTATGTGGCCTTGTTGATTACAGCCATGCAGTGCTGAAGGCTTCCCTAACCTCCCAAAGGAAAATTTCCCTTTTCTCAAGGCGATGATTCCTTGATGCAGCCTCCCTTCCTAGAAATCCACTTGATGTATAGTTCACTACTACAAGGGAAGGTTGGCTCCCTTCACAAGGCAGTGACTTTTGCCTTGCTCTTGCCAATGTATCCACCTCTTCATGGTGAAGTATTCTGGCATGGCATCTCAGATTTCTATCCGTAAAGGGAAAGTAACACCCCCCAATAATCAGTAATAACTAATAATCCTATTAAGCACCACAGTGCAAATGAAAAACTTGATCTTCAAGGAGGCTTTGGACTTCCAAATGGGATTCTAAATGGACATTGGACGGTCACTCTATTCAACAAATGATTCAGAAATTGTAAAAGGGACTTTAAGGAACCCACCCCATAAGACAAGTAAATAGTCACACAGACCCAAAGAGACTCGAAGTCAGAAAATTCAAGAAAAATGAAAACCTGAATGCGGCAGAAAAAATGGAAGTTGTGTTAGATCATGAGAGTAATCACAACAATAACTTTTAGAACACAGAATCTACAGAATCTCTTAGATAAATATCCAAAATTTGGGCGTCCAAATCCATTTGAAGTCAGAAATACCAAACATCAACATAAACAAATATCTACACCAAACACATGAAACTAAAGGCGGCAACAAAAGATCTGTTGAACAGTGATGGTCCAACTGCTAGAAATTCATGATCAATTTCAGAATACAGTGTAATTCATGGCACAAAAATTCAGCAGAGAGATAGAAATTCATGCATGTACAAAAGCAGATGAAAGATCATTACATGAAGCAGCTGCATAAGCTTGTGAAGTGAAGAGCCCTTGAGGAGCTTCCTCCCCAAATGTCTAAGTTTTTTTGCCACACTCCTCTCAGTCTCATCAGGAGAGGCCATTTTCAGGTCACAATGTTTGCACATTCACCAGAATGCACAATCAGGCCTTTATACCTTATAACCCTAAGCAAGTATCTCAGCAGTTGCTTTGTGAATTCAGGGGCTTGAGGGTTGTGTTGCACGTGCACATGCAAACACACACATATGATCACCTTCACAATCCACCAATGAGTTTATAGTTCCACCCATCATCAGTTTCTTTCAAGGTCCGCTTGAAAACTCCTCTACACTGTTCTAAGATTACTTTTGTTTTTTCCTTTGGTTACTTTAAAGAAAAAAAAAAAAGGATCCTTTAAAAGGGTCATTTCTTTTCTTCCTCATTGGCACTTTAAACCACCTGTTTTCAAGCATTGAGAACAGTGCTCATGAACTGAGTTTTGGTGTAATAACCTTGCTGCAATTACCATTATACCACTTCCTCATTAGACTGAAAGTTGAAATCTTTGCATTGAGAGCTTCTGTGTCACTGACACACACTCACATACCTGGTTTTGGTCAAAAATTCCACCAGCTATGCAACGGAGTCACTCTTGTATATGTTTGTATCCTTAAACCCAAAATTATATATTTTCATGTTGTTGCCTATAAAAATATTACAAGTAAAAAATTATTTGCTTTCGTTACAAATTATTTAGCGTATAATTTGTAGTTGTCATCAAACTATGATGTCAATGACTAAACATGATATGTTAGCGTGTATTAGTGACAAACAAGAGTTATAAATGCAAGAGTTCAATTGAAAAAAGTATATGCAGCCAGGGTATAGTAATTGACAAAAGAATATTGCTAAAGCAAAATATAATTCTATATAACTGGGTGTTTCTTTGCATGTGCAACATCATTTTAAGTATTTGAGCTTACCTTAAGGGTTTTGTACTATTTGGTCGCAAATTTTAGTGAATGTGCAACCTATCTGTCTAAAAAAAATAACCTCACCTTATGAGAATTGCTAAGAGTGTGACATGACAAAGAAGCTCACACATGTGTGAAGGAAGTTCCTCAAGCACTATTTCCTTTGTAAACTTCTGCAATTACTTCATGTAATGATCTTTCGTCTTTTTTTTTTTTTTTTTTTTTTGTTTTTTTTTTTTTTTTTTTTTTTTTTTTTTCTTTTTTTTTTTTTTTTTTTATTTTGTTCCCAATTTTT
>Ga0123340_1006030_pt1 | contig 11553 bp, 4 predicted proteins | sample SirMexnodulemix_FD_89961 | JGI IMG/M metagenome (GOLD analysis project Ga0123340, IMG submission 89961) | Root nodule microbial communities of legume samples collected from Mexico - Siratro Mexico nodule mix | ecosystem: Host-associated > Plants > Roots > Nodule | place: Mexico: Nepantla... | reverse complement strand
CATATGTAAAATCCGTATATAATACTAGATTTATCTACAGATAAAAATTCGTATGTAATAATCTGTATATGAATTAAGATTTTCTTGTAGTGACTATAGTTGTCCATCTTACTATATATATAAATAGGTATTTCTTCATTTTAATCATTCCATTTATGACATAATTGTATTATATTAGTTAATTAGTTAATAATATATTAATTTGAATAGTGGAGTATTAGTAATTTAATGATTTTAGTAAATTATTTATTATTATTTTGTAAATAATTTTAAAAGTTTGATTACTCATTTAGATATTTAGATTTTTATAAAAAAATGATTTTTTTAAATTTGTTTTTTTTTATCTAAAATAGATTTAAACACTTGTCAATGGTATTACATTTGGATTGCATTGATTTGGTTTTAAATTAAAATAGTGTTGTCTTGACATGTAATATTATGTTGTGCACTCTCCCTCTATACATATGACAGGTTGAAATGCATATTAATTTTTTTCTTTTTTCATTAAGTTGAACGAGTTTGTAGAGCCAACATGTTGCATCTAATACAAAATAAAAATTAGAAATTAAACCAACTAACTTAAACATTTAATAGTCTAAAATAGAATAAAATATACATAACCTTTGATCTTACATTTATGATACTAATCATGTACCAGCACAGGTTGCAAGGAAATTTCATCTTTACTTGACAAGATAAAAAATCTTAAACGTGCAATATATAACAAAAAAAAGTCAATAATGAAGATGACAACATGTTAAAAGAACATTGAAAAGCACTCAATCGCTTCATCTCATGATGTCATGTGTTATAGATAGGGAAAAGATAAGGAAAAAAGAAACATAGTGATAATAATAAAATAAAAATGATAACATAATTGAATTTTACAAGTAAAATAAAGGTTGAAAATAAATTATTTTTCATTATTTATGTTCAGACAATTTTAAATTGTCACATTACATATTTATTATCTTTTTGTGAAACAACTTCTAGTGATTTTTAATCGATAAAAAGTAAAAATATCACAAAAATGTCTGAGATGTTGTTAGTATTGAATTTTACATAATTGAGCAAGAAAATAAAAGTTAACCTATCAAACACCCTTCCATTTTCATCTCCTTTTGTTTTTGCTTACTCCTCTTTTATTTTTTTTACTATTTCGTTCTTGCCAAATAATTAGTCAACCCATTGACCTTATGTGCCTTTCTTTATTTAAACATTCTTTAAAGTTCTCATAAATAAGAGTTAAAACAAGCAAGAAGAAAATCTTAACCGCCCATTTTTTAGTGTAAAAAAACATTGTTTCGTTTATTAAAAAGGTACAAATTTTTTTTTAATTTTTTTAAATTACTGTTTTAGAAATTTTCTTTAAATTAATCAAGGAATAAGAAAAGTTATATTTGTTTTGAAAGTTTTTTTAAAGAGGCGAGAAACTTGTAAAAATTTTAATATGTTTTTCATAACATTTCTAATTTCAGTTAAATGTCATACGAATTTAATTTCAGGTTTATAAGGTTCTATTCTTTTAAGTGGATTTCATGGAAAAAAAAAAAACTAACTCAGTCTTCACGTACCCAATAAAGCAACTAGCTCAATCCAAAACCATACAAAACAAACCCAATCCAAACAATAAACAAATTAAATCAACTCTTTCCTGAACTAAAAGAAGACAATATCCAATCCAAGCAATAATAAACTAAAGATGCTGTTTCTTGAGCTGAAAATCAATATTCAAATCTTGATATAATCCTAAAACGGCAAGACAAAATAGTTTATCGCACAATATCAGAATATTATTATTATTATTATTAAAATTAGTAAAAATATATATGATATCAACTATTCACATATACTTGTTTTTATTCAAATTCATACTTAAATTTCTAAAAAAAAATAAATTTAATATAATTTTTTCGTTATATATATATTAATAAATATTTATATCATAAAAGACAAAATCATCATTAGAAAAATGTACAAAAGAATAATATATCCATTTTAAATATTGATACGGATAATAACAAAAATGAGATTCAAAAAATAATTAATAGCTTTATGTTGACTTTACATTTCATAATTGATTATGTATTCTATTAACAACAAATTTCATTAAAAGCACACTTTATAGTAAATAGTATAATAAATTATTAATTACAATATCCAATATAATTTGCTTTATAATAACTTCATTAAAAAGGTTATGAATAAAATTCTTAAATTTAATGAAAAAAATTATTTAAAAAACCTTTATGGTAAATTATTTATAATAAAATATTTATTTATTAACATTTTTTTACACTCAAATAAATCCGCTAATGGGAAGAATAACAAGGGAGAAGGCAAAGGAGTAAATGAGTGGTGACTTTGTTGACCAGTAACAAGTACCTACCACACCACCAAAGTGTCTTCTCTTCCTTTTCTTTGCATCTGACGAGTTCTGAGTTATAATCCAGTTCTCTCTGCATCTGCAGTTATAATACCGTTATCGTTCATAGGTTTGCATTGAATTGAATTGAAAATGCAGAGCAGGGGATCGAGTCACAGACTCTCAAGTATGAGTAACAATCGATCCCGCATTCCCGCACTCCTCATCTCCATGTTCGCCACTTTCGCTTCTATCTACGTCGCTGGAAGGTTCTTCTCTTTCTTTTCCTCTTCCTTCCGTTGCCGTTGCGCTTAATTTCATTTTGCTCAGTTTTTCTCTTCAGGCTTTGGCAGGATGCAGAGAATCGCGTTTACCTCATCAAAGAGCTCGACAGGATCACTGGCCAGGTCGGTTAGTTACTGCTACTCTCTCCTCACACACACTATTTTTCACTGATCTGTGATCCTCTAAATTCTTTCGCTGCAATTTCAATTACGTCGCTATCGCGATTTCCGTATGGACGAATCGCGCCTATTGCACCGGATTTTAATTTTCGCGATTGCTGATTCAATTAATGCGTTTCAATTTGATCTGAGACTGTTGATTTTATGAATTCGAGAACTGTTTGATCGCGTGTTTATTATTAGTTATTATTAAGGAATTAGGATTCACTGTGTCGTAGATCAACTGTGTGATACTGTATTATAAAATTCGATGCATTAGGAGATGGACGCGTGTTTCTACTTCTTGTTCTGGTTAATTTAACCGCGAGGTTTTCATTCTAGGGACAATCTGCTATATCTGTGGATGATACATTGAAGATCATAGCCTGCAGGTGAGTTGAATGTACTTGAACGTGTTGCTTAAAAAATTACCAGGGTTTTTTATTGATTGCTATTGGATTTTATTGATGATCTCCTTTGGACTTTGAAAGCTTGCTAATTTCTTTTGTGGCTGGTACCGTTGAATTGTATGGTTGTAGGGAACAACATAAGAAGCTTGATGCCCTTGAGACGGAACTTGCTGCGGCTAGACAAGAGGGTTTTGTTTCGAAACCCTTGATAGAGATTAATGGAACTTACTCTAGGAGAAGGCCGTTGGTTGTGATAGGTATACTGACAAAGTTTGGTCGGCAGAAGAATAGAGACGCAATCCGCAAGGCGTGGATGGGAAGTGGTATTTATATTCTTTGCCTTTTCTCTTCCTCAGAGTATATATTTGCCTGTTTTGGATTCAAAATGAATAGAATAAAAGTAAATATGAAACACGATGTAAAGAATTTATATGAAGCCTGAACTTAAGGTTTTCGGATTGAGATTCAAGTCATATTGCCGAGCTATATCATGAATCCTGAATCGTAATTTTGTATTGAACCATTAGATTCAATTATAAAGGAAAAGAATACTTAGAATATATCATATAGATGATATATAGTTTTCAATAGAAACCATTAAGATTAGAAATAGATAAAAATAACATAAGAAGTCATATAAAACAAAATTATTAGTTATATCTAAAGTTTGTGAAGTCTTTATTTTAGGAGAATGGAAATGAAACAATTAAACAGCTAGATAGTGTATATGCATTGAATGGGTGAGTAATAAACAAAGTTGAAATAATCAAATAGGATATGTTCACTAGTGTTCTTCCAAATTCCTTTTCATTTTAAAATTTAAGCTCACATGTTTCTTTTATTTATTTTTCATGAGAATTGGTGAAAAGTTAAAATCATATAAATTGTTGAATTGAATTAATTCTACGAATTTCATAGATTCGTTCATGTGTCTTGAGATATAAATTCATGTAAGATTCATCTTGGAATATGAATGGGTAGATAGTAAAAACGTATCCAATCATAAGATTCGAATATAGTGAATCTTAAGATTCTGGAAACTATGTCAAAAACATAAATTTGTGGCTTTAAATCACTATTGCCGCATGTTGATAATGAGTTTCAATATAATATCTGTTTGCTAAGAAATCATTTCCCTTTGCTCCTCTCATCATTTCCACACTTGAAAGAAGACTCAGTATCGTCTTATTGATGTACTTTAATTCCTTTAATATCTGTTATTGATCATGAATCATAAGAAAACTCTATAATAGAAACTCTGTTTTTTAGTATATCTCATGTATTGATTTATTTAATTGATTCTGATAGGAGTTATTTCCAGAAATGATGAAAATTTGTTTTCAAATATATCTTTTATTGGATAGTTTGTTAACAGCTTCCATGACTAAGATTATCATTTAGATGTGATTTTTTTAAAGCACTATTTTTGTAGGGGCATCTTTGAAGAAAATTGAAGATGGAAAGGGCATCATCGTGCGATTTGTTATTGGTAGAAGGTTCAAATTCCTACTTTTAGACTTGTATGAGTTGGGGTGTGTGCGGGTAATTGGAATTTGGAACGTTGGTTTTATGTTACATATACTTTTTGCAGTGAAAATCGTGGAGACAATCTGGATACGGACATTGCTCGTGAGAATAGGCTGACTAATGACTTCATAATTCTTGTATGTTCAATTAATTTAAGGATTTTATCTCTTCATGTCGTTTGAAACTTTTTATTTTATTAGAACTGCAAATTTTCTGGTTATTCTAGGTTTATCATTTGGCATTTGCTTTTCTGTGAAAATCATTGTTATTTGTCTCATTCTGAATTTGGAAATAGATCCTCCAGACTGCTGAGTATAATTTTTAGATTACATTTCAATAGTATCCTCCACATGCAAAAGTTGAATCTACCTAGTTGCTAAAAGTTAGAACCATAAAAATTTTCACCACTTAGAATTCTGAAGCAAACAATTTGTCACCAGTTGTGCCAGTCAAGTTAGACCAGCACAACTTGACTGGCACAACTGGTGCCAGTCAGGAAAAACCTGTTTCAATAACTTGACTTTTTTATCGTAGGTATTTCACTGATCATTTTGTTATTTGATTCTTCCATTTCCAAAGGTTAAAATCACATTTTTTTTCTTCTAAATAAAACTATATTTGAGTTGGCATCAATCTTGCGTTGACATCATTATATTCATGCTACAATAATTTTTTCAGACTGTAGTTTAGATAAGTAAGCAGATGTGGGATTAAAAAGTAATACATTTGCGGTTGCTTAACTTGGTGCTCGTAATGTATGTTGTGACTTCTTTCGAGCGGAGAATAAGATTCAAGAGCATAAGGTAGTTTGCTCACCTCCAAATCTTATGCCGACAGGATAATCACGTGGAAACAAATGATGCATTGCCAAAGAAGGCTAAGTTGTTCTTTGCTCATGCTGCGGACAAATGGGATGCTGAGTTCTATGCTAAACTCAATGATGATATTTACGTAAATATTGGTAAGTTTTCCTTTGACTGGATGAGGTGATTATTGTTAATAATGTAATTTGTGTAATATTTCTCTTAGAAAGTATAGAAAGTAAATTTAGGCATAGCTCAATCTTACAAAATTAACAAGCTTGGAAGGTGTGTTTTTCATTCACATATATAATATAATTTGGTCATATCTGGTCCAACAATTTCATTGCTTGTGTAATATGTTTATGTTCTTGTAATTGAACTCCTCTGATAAATCCTCCCATGCATTAGAGAACTCCCTTTTTACAGATAGGAGTATGATCTTATGACCTCAAGTTTCTGGGTGTTATCATATGGATGGGGTTTTCCTGTAAGTGAAAGTGCAATTTTATCATTAAAATGGTGCTTTTCATGAACTCGAGGAGTGTTTGGATGGGGTTTTAGGAAAAAGGAAAAAACCACTAAAATATCACTTTCTTCTTAAAGCTACATTTATAGCTTCTTAAAATTATCTCTGATATTTTTTGTAATTACAATAGAACCATTATCCTCATCTCCATCTTCCTCCTCTCTCTGACCATTCCGTGGCATTTCTGTGTCTCTTCTCTCAACATTCCTCATGGCTTGATTTCTTTGCATCTTGAATTGGACTTGTGGCTTGGGCTATTGTTGTTCGATCTTGGTATGCCCCTCTTCCTATTTTTCTAGTCACTTAGGTTTGATCTGATTTTCAATTTTTTGTTCCTATTTGTAGCAAAAAAAAAAAAAATTGGAAAAATAAAAAAGGTTATACACCTTTGTTTTTGAGAAATCTCTTTTTCTTTCAAAAAGTAATTTAATATTGAACTTTTTGTTGACTGTTTAAGAGATGGACTTGGAGTGCCCTCTAGCCTCGTAAGGAGTTGTCATGTTTACTCTAAGTAGTGGCAGTAGCTAATAATCAGCCATACGGTTGGTCTAAAGCATACTAAGGACTCATTTCTTTACACTTTCTTTTTTAAGAAAAAAAACCATATTTTTAATTAAATAAATGTGTTTAATTTACGTATAACAAATGAGTTTTATGGTTTTTCATTTGGAAAGGCTTATTACTGTTTTGCTTGGAAGTGAAAAATAATAGCTTCTGAGTAAAAGTTATATCATAGAATCACTGTTTTAGCCTCGAGATTTTCGTGCTTATAAGAAATTGCAGATTGCGTAGGCCCTCTTGCAGTTGTATGTTAAGAAAATTTGATATGATGGCTATATAATATGATACCGATGGCTATTTTCTGTCATCTTTATAAGTTCATCTTAAAACAGTTTTGATAGTCTTGTTTGGAAAAATTATCAATCTTTCAGCAGAAGGTTGTTGCTTGTCCTATGTAGTAGTGATCTGTTCTTTCTGTTTTTCTTAACTTGCAAATACAAATGTGTATTCCTTCTTTTATATATGTTAAGAACTTCATGCCTTGTCATACCAAGACCTTCGTACTTACATAGAGAAATCTGTCATGCTTTTAAAACATTAAAATTTCATGTTACATAATATTTAGTAGCTTAATTGAAACATTCTCATCGTAGATGGTTGCATGCTTCTGATGGAAACTACAACCTATTAGATACATATACGAAAAAGAAAATATTTCTCTTGATAGAAACTGAGGTTCTTGTGGAGTAATCTTCAAGTTTCATCTTATTAGACATCTATTATCCAAGATTGTATTATTAGACTACAACCTATTACCAAGTTCTAAATATATAAAGCAGCAACAAGAATAGAGGAAATATATTAAAGAAAACAAAGAAGAAAAAAATTATATAAATTGTTCCTTTTATGATTGTATGATAACATTTTACTGTGTGCTCGCTCCCCCACCATATTTAATAAAATTCCAGAGAACTTGTTACCCATTTTTAGATGTACATGTGTCTTACCACTTGATTTTTCCTTGCACAGATGCCTTGGGAGCTACACTTGCTACTCACTTGGACAAACCACGTGTTTACATGGGATGCATGAAATCAGGCGAAGTTTTCTCTGAGCTGTGAGCGCCTTAAGTTGCTTAAAATGTTTTATTTTATGTGCTCTATAGAGAACATATTTTATGATTCTCACACTGGTATCTTGAAATATTACAGGAACCATAAATGGTATGAACCAGAATGGTGGAAATTTGGTGACAAAAAATCGTAAGCCAAGCAACCGGTTATTTCGTATGACTGAACAAACTGCATTTAGTTTACTGCATGTCAAACTTGTATAAATTAGTCATGAATTATGCAGTATTTTCCAGTTTTTAATAGCTGAAAGTTATATCTTTGGTGAAACAGTTTTTTTTTTCTTTTTCACGATATTCTGCAACTGAATTTGTTGATCCCATATGTAAAACTGCAATACATTTTTTTACTTTTGGTTCACAAAACAATACTTTTGTGAGAAGCCCATTACATGACCTTGTTGAATATATAACTGTTGGAACTAATTAACAAACTAAATTTTTATGTTGTCTTATTTTAAATAAAATTCATATTGACTGATAGGTTAAATTTGTTTTTATCTTATTTTTTAGACACTATTTTTTAGTCAGTTTATTAATTGATAGTTTTTCTGTTTTACTCATGTTCTATAATTATGTTGACTTTTATATGAATAAAATGTTTTCTGCGCACACAAATCCTAATAAAAAATAATCTACAGACATGATTATATATTATTACAGTACCAAAATGTAAAGTCCATGAGAAATTTCTGTAACCCTATAATGTGAGTTGAATATTTCATGTATTTAGTGTTTTGGTGCACAACTCTGAATGCATTGAGGTACCCTAACCATTATAAATATTTTTCTTAATGTCATCTATATCCTCTTGAAATGATGATCAAATCTCCTGCTCAACAGATACTTTCGCCATGCATCAGGAGAGATGTATGTTATATCACGAGCTTTGGCTAAATTTATATCAATAAACAGGTCAGATATTCTCCTGCCTGCACTCATATACTGTTAGTTGCCGTTTATGCATTAATCTTGAATCTGTTCACTTGACAGATCTATTCTTCGTACATATGCCCACGATGATGTGAGCGCTGGATCCTGGTTTATTGGGCTTGATGTGAAGCATGTTGATGAGGCAAAGTTTTGTTGTTCATCTTGGTCAACAGGTCTCCCTCTCTATCCATGTGTATTACATGTGCATGTGTGTTAGTTCAAAATTCATGTGCTAGTTAAAGTATACAAGAAATTTATATAGAAAAATTACTTACCATAATGGTTGACGTCAAATTTTAAAGTATACATGATTATGTTTTTCAGGAGCAATCTGTGCAGGTGTTTGAGTTCATTCCAGTTTGTGAAAGACCGCAAACGTAATACATGAGTCATGTTACAAGGTTTGCTTCCTAAGATTTTTTAATTTCTATTGGAAGCGGAGTGCCTCATAGAGATGTCTTTGGGGAAGTTGTTTGATGTCCATCGAACAAACACAGTTTCATCTTATGAACATAGTTGGCTGGTTGAGAAGATAAAGGTTTACTTGCAGTTATTACTATAGGCAGGCAACATCGAGCAGCAAACAAAACTTCAGCTTCTCACCTAGGTTTTTTTTTTTTTTTTCCTGCAAGGGCTGGCTACCTATAAATTGGTTTCTATCATTCTTGGATTCCTTCTTTCTTTTTCGTGAGATAGGGGAAGAGGACTCCCATTACTTAAAGAACTTCCAAAAATGTACTTGTGGAAGTATTTATAGGAATGACATGGTGACTCATAATCTCATTTGCAGTTAAGGGAACTTTGTTTTTGTATATGAAATAGGCAGTGAATTTTGAGTCGTGATTATGTTTTATTCATATAAGATAACTTTTTCTATCGGCTTTCATATAAGTTAACTATTTAAAGTTAGAATCTTAAGATTCGTAATAGAATAACGTAATTCATCATTTGACATCAAAAGCAAAACATAACACGGGGTGAAAATCAGATCTATTTGTTATCTCTAGATTACCAATACTTTGAAACCAAAACCAACATATATGTATGTAAAAACTAAGGACAATAACAGATTGCCCATGTTTCCACCTATACTTGACCATTATTTATCATTGTACAAAGGAATAACATTTCCTCAGTCAATAAATGATAGCCCCAAGCAGTCTCACGATGAACCATTAAGGAAATGTGCTAGTGCCCTGTCCGTACGGTTGTCATTCAGAACCAGAGCTTCAGCAACGCTATTTGATGAAAATCCCATTTCACGTAGAAGTGTGTAGCCTTTGACAAATTCTTCAACCTTTAAATGAGAAATACATCAAGTCAGAAAAATTAAGTAATCAGTAAAGACTCACAGATCTTCTGGGTGCTACTGTGGCAGCTGGAAACGTAAATAAAAGAATTTTAGCAATAATCTAAACAAGAAAACATCAAACCATCAGATGGTATTCAACCAACAGAAAATACAATGCGATGATTACTTTGAAAACCATAAACATTCATCCAATGCGGTCAGTACCAACAATACAAACAACCATGTGATGTAATTTACAGTATGCACCCCTTCAATACAGGTTTAGTCCTGGCCATCATCCTAAGAATGACAAAGCAAAAAGCTTAGAAATAAGATCAAAGCTCGGAAAGCTCCTGAAATTCTCTAATGCTAAGAAAAGGCCTTTCTAAGGTAGGCCAATTATATTCGATTTGGAAGCAGACTCCAAATGAGCTGGAAAAGCTTTTAACATAATGCAAACAAGAAGTACACAATTAGTCAACTTTAATCAATGTTTTAAAACTAGATCTACAATCAAACGAGTGAAGACATTGGTTCACAATTTATGTCGAACCTCGATCAAACTGGTAGAAATAAAGTTTATATTTTTAGATTTTTTAATATTTTAAGTGAAGCAATAGTATAAAATTATAAAACATGATACATAAAATTGCAAATTAATATAAAAGGCTAAATTGTATGTTCTATAAGATAAAATAATTAATAACAATTGGCCATAATGCCTGCATAACTATGTGTAAGTATGTATTTTTATTTACCTCAATGTTTCAGATTAAATTCAAAATATTAAAAAACAAGTTAAAAATTTTAAATTTTTAAATACCGGTTCAAACTGATTTGCTACACCAGTTCTTTAGCAGTCATTCATCACCAATTTTGAAATTAGCCGGTTTTTATCGTTTAACTGACCCGTCACTAGACAAGTTCCTCTGTTAGACTGGTCAAACTAGCTAGTTCGGTCTAGTTTCTGAAAACTATGACTTGAATAGAAACTTAGGTCAAAACTCTTCCATTTAGGCTTAAAGCATAACATGTAAGAATAAAAGCAACTCTCCTTAATGATCCTCTCCTTGCCCAGACTGAGAGACGTGGTAAGAAGAAGACAATCAATCAAGACAGACCTCCAAATTTGTACACATTGTTTAGCTAACTATCTATTAAACTGATCACTTTATCATTCTTGGAAAAAGAATCAACTCCATGACTAAAAGCAAGTTCACAGAAATAATCTGGAGAGAAAGTCTAGAATGAAGGGAAGAACCATTTGGATTACAAAGAATTATTCAATCAACATGGTCACTACGAAGACAGAGATGCATGACATTATTTTCAGAATCATAATCATACTTTTCATCAATGTTATTATCTGAAACATCACGTCAACAATGAGTTTCAGTGATCATAACTTACTTTGGTTGGATTATCACCATAATTTTCAACAGCAATTGGAACAGCTTCTTGGCTGAGCCCCATAGCTATAAATTTGCTCACAATGGAATCCAAACCAGTAACCTAAACAAAAAAAAAAAAAAAAAAAGATAAAAAAAACAAAAAAAATAGAAAATTGTAAACATTAAATTATTTTTATTTTTACACAAAACCAGAGGACGGAATTAATTATTTGT
>Ga0123340_1006028_pt1 | contig 11553 bp, 7 predicted proteins | sample SirMexnodulemix_FD_89961 | JGI IMG/M metagenome (GOLD analysis project Ga0123340, IMG submission 89961) | Root nodule microbial communities of legume samples collected from Mexico - Siratro Mexico nodule mix | ecosystem: Host-associated > Plants > Roots > Nodule | place: Mexico: Nepantla... | reverse complement strand
ATTTAGTATAGAAAAATTAATAAGTTTAGTTTATTAATTATATTTAACAATTTAATAATATTTATTTTAAATTAAATTTAAGTAAGGTTAATTTTATTATTAAATATTTTTTGTAAAAGTTACTAAAATTGTAAATATTATAATTAAATTAAAAATATATTATTTTTAATTATTTTTATAGTTAAGGGTAAAATTGTAATTAAAAAATTTTGTTTACTAAAAATAATTCAAAACTAATTTACACCTATCACATCATTCACAAACATTTCCTTCAAATCGTTTCAAATCTTATCATCTACCCATTAATCCAAACAACCTTACCATCCACACACAATCCACAAATTCATTCAAATTCACTCTCTCAAATCCACTTCCTCAACCAAACAAACCTTAATCGATGGCATATGCAGCACATCGCTTAAAGCTAAAGTTTTTCCATATGTGAGCTTTAGAAGAACTTTACCTTATCCTGGGACAGGAGTTATCCTGGAATCACTGAGAGAAACTTGTTCTTCTCTATCCCCCACACTAGTATAGGAGGAAAACGCACTTCTATTTGTAGATATGTGTGATAGCCCTAGAGTCTACCACTCATTTTCTCACATTGGTCACAAAGTTCACTTGTGGAATGACCGCAACAATTATATCTTCCCTTCAGCTATATTTGTCTTAGGAGGATTGTCGTTCTTAACCCTATATTTGCATTGAGGTACATGATGACTTGGCCTTCCACAGACAAAGTAATTTCACTTATTCTTAAAGGTGGGTTTAGGTCTATTGGGACGAAAAAAATAGATTTATTATTATTCTTTTTCTTGTGATTAGGTTTTTTCTCTTACCTTTTTTAAGGTGGTATGTCTTCAACCATATTTTCCTTGTAAATAAGGCTTTAGCCCTTGTAATAGCACACTCCTTTTTGTTAGTGCCTTCAATGATGATGTGAGTGATGAGGTCTGTTAGTGACATCTATCTTTGTTTGTGCTTTACTTGTTGTTTGTAGCTTGTCTAGGATTGCGGAAGTTTCTTAATCTGAAGTTCCAAAATAAATTCATTAGGTAGGACAATATTCTCTTATTTAATATCTTCAAGCAGCTTGTAATTCGTGATAACAAACCTTTGTTGGATGACATCCTCGACGGTGTATTTAAGGATAAGAGAATTTCAAATATCCTTGCTTCCTTGTATGAGAAATACACATCAAGTAAATAGTTAGATAACACACTAAGAAAGGTGTGACAACATACCTTATTTGTGTGAATCCAATCTTCAATTTGTTTCGCAAGAGAACTAGAGCCATGTTTAGAGGTCTTATGTGAAGAGGCAACTCCGTACATGTCTAACAGGGTAGACAAGCGTTCTTACCAGCGTTGGAAGTTTTGACTTGAGAAAACTTCAATCTTCAAAACATCTGAAAATGACTTCATAAAGATGATTGGTGTTGCGGAAGTACCATTTAACATCTTTAGTGTAGAGTTGTTATTGATTTACATGCTGTCAGCCATAAGTTCTTAAGATTGTTTGTTGTTGAAAATAGCTGAAAACACAAACACAACCAATTTCCCAAAGCGTGAGTGATCACTATCTATAAAGATTTATCCAAAGTGTATTGCATAAGTCCCTAGAATAAAACATGAACTTCTAAGTGATACCAAAAACTTAAAACTAACAAACAAGCTCTTTTATAAACAAAAATTATCATAACATGAGAAATAAATAAGTTAGAAAAAAGAAAAGAAAGATAATTCGATTTTTAGTGTGTTTGAGATAAGTTAAGTGTTTCTATTTATAGAAAAAAGAAAACATATACTTCTTATAAAATTCCTCTCGATCTCCAAATTTTATGACAAGCATTTTTTTTAGCTATCCGTAATGTTTTGTATGTCACAAAGTATTATGAGATTTCTCATTTATATAATAAAACTTTTACAAGAATTACCATATTTGTTTTAAACAACTCATAAATGAGTTCAATTTTATGATATTAAAAGATACAAAAATTGGCATGTAAGTGTGACATGGCTCAATTTTTTATTTCTAATGATTTAAAATTTTACTAGAAATAATTTAAATTTCCATTAACAATCGTTATCATAATATATAGATCGACTTTAGATTCGTTAATAGAATATTTATAATCATAATTAATATAAACTATTTTATTATAATTAGTGTTATTTGTGTTGATTGGAACTACTTCTCATCTTTGACATGTCCCTTTAAATATTATTATCATTTTAAGTGGAACAATGTGATTATTGACTTGTATTTATTTTTATAATAACTAAAGTTAAACACAAAGTTTATTCATAATAGGAATCAAACTACACCAAATTGAAATTTATTAAACGATATTTATTAAATAATTACAATTATTTCTTAAATTAAAATATTTATTAATATTTATAATTTTAGTTAGAGTAGAATTATTAAAATATGTATTAATTAAATAATTATTAAAATTAGTATATTTTAGCTAAACTTAATAAATCATTAAAAATTATTGATTATATGATAAAATAATTGTAATATAATCATTAATATTTATTAATTATTAAAAAAATTAGTAACAAAATAATTAGTAAAATTAATATTATTTATTAGTTACTATTATTATTAATTAATTATACTTTTATAATTTAATATTTACAAATTTAAATATAATAAAATTACTAAATTATTTATTACTAATTATAAATTAAATAATAAAAATTTTAATTTTTAAATAATAAATTAAAAAGTTGTAAAAGAAGAGGGCAGTGTGAATTCGGATGCCGCAACCCAAATTCACACTGATCTGCTAGAGAATAGGTAGTTACAAATTACAATAAAGATCTAAAATGGAAATTTTAATTTTGTTTTTGTTAGATAAGAAAAAATCAGAAGATAATAGGAATGTTTTTTGAGTGGTGAGACATGTTTTTTAGTAAACTATTGCATGGAGTTTAATTATGTTCTCCTCAACTTTGCTAATGTTGCTATCAATTAAGTGATGGATACGTCATATAAAATGAAAAGTAATAATTTATAAAAAAATAAAGTTCCCAAAAATGAAAGTGGAGAAGGTGAGAAAATCGAAGCCCATAAGCAAAGTGGATTTTGTGGTGCCACGTATCTTTCAATTATACCCGGGCCCAATTGTTGGGCCTTACACTGTAATTATACTCCTAACACGTGTTACTTTGTCCAAAGATCTAGGTAACCTTCGATGATAATAATAATAAATACATAATATACAACATGTTACTACAATTTTTTTTAATTCTTAACAGAAGATAGAGATTTTTAGTGCGATTTAAATCCTATTTTTGCAACTATTGGGATGTGTCTTGAACATATGCAAAAAATATTCTCTTTTAAAAAAACCATTCTTCTATGTTTTTTTTTATCCTTTTAAATGTTAAATTGTTGCAAATGGGAAACCTTTGATCTTGTTTTTCATATAAAAGTCACTTGTTTGTCTCTTCTGAGAAGCAAGTCATGAGACAGAGAAGAAAGTGAGAAACTGTGCAATCAACTGCTCCTTTCTAAAGCAATCGACAACTCTTTCTGAAAATATCAGTTATTACAAACCAAACCACATTCCCAACTTTTCTTCTCTCTTCATTATAATTTTACAAACTCAATCTCTGATTCTGAGCCTCGCATCCTTCAAAATAAGAAATGTTTGTGAAGAAACTAGTAGAGAAAGCTTCCATCAAGAAGGTAACTCCCTATCCCTTCTCTCTTCTCTTTCTTTATTTTCATATTCTTCTTTTTCTCTTTCACCATTCATTCATTGCTATCATCATCATCCAAATTCTTAGGACATTCCTTAAAACTGAAACACCCATCACTTCTTTATGCCAAGTTAAACTATCACTCAAAGTTTTAAACCATCACTCATCATCATCAATTTTCTTACGAATCTAGATTTCCTTTTCTTTCTTTTGCTTTTGAACTTCGATATTCGGTTCATATTATATTTTAAGTCAAAAAAATGAAGACTTCGATTGTAGGAATACAATTTAAAACATAAATTGGAGGATACTATGGTTGTCATACCAATATATTTATATTATGCTAAATTTCGTTTTCATCCTTACTCTATCGAGTATTTTAATTCATATTAAAATTCTATAGCTCAAATATTAAGAATAATGTAACGGATATATGATGAGCATGTGGTATATAAAAACTGGGTTTCTTAAATGTTTTACATAATATCTTTTTTTAATTATGTGATCAGTTCTTTTTTATGCAAATTTATTTGACTATTTACCTTGTTCCGTTTCTGGTTTTAAAAATTTTCACTGAATCTCGAGAAAAGGAAAACGTTCTGGGTCAGTTGAGTTGTGTGTTTCAGAGCTGTTCGTACTTGAAAATTAATTAAATTAAAAGATATTTATGGAAACAGACACAAACGTTAATTAGCGTGTAAATGTTTTCTGCGCATTACGTTTGAAAATAATAAGTTCATTTTAAGGACCAAATCGTATTTACCATATGACGATGAAATGTGATAACTTTAACTTCCAAATTAAGTCTCAATTCGAAGTAATTACGATCCTCCACAGTAATTTTAACAGTGACACGAGAGAGGGGGAACAGAAAATAAAAGAAAAGAAAAAGATACGATATATATATATATATAAAAGAATGGATAAGATTTATGGTCGGTGGTATATTGATGAGTGGGCCCATGTTTGAATGCGTTAATGTTGGTCAAGATCTGATAACCCACTTCCACTAGAATCCAAGGCCCCATGGAGGTACAGTGATTTTCATTTCTATGGAGGAAAGGATAATTTACACTGAAAATATTAAAATTCCAAAAAGAAATCTTCAAACAATAATCCGTTTTAGTCCTGTTTTAAAACTATTAAAGTCATTTTAGTTAATTAGTTCCTATCATTTTAGTAAGTTATTTTATTTATTTAAGCCCTTTATGTAGGTGAATCATACTTTCAGAGTCTAAAGTAATTGTTAAAAGATGAAAATGGAAACAATCAGACCCAATGTATTGTTAGTTGTGAATATGATGAAATAGAAGTAGTTCTTCTTTGTTGTAAGTTTGAGTCTGAATTTAAAAATTTGAAAAATACATAAAAAAAAAAGAAGAAGAAAAAAGTACATAAACTTGCATGGTACTTACTTTTAGAAGATGACACGAACTCAGAACAAATACAGGCTTCAAATTCTGAGCTGTTTTTATTATATTGTAATTAAATAATGTGCAAATAACATTACTCTTTATGTATGAAAACCAGCCACAGCCTTAGAAGGCAGTACTAAAATTATAGGCATTGAATTTTGTGAATTTGTTTGCAGAGTGGTGGAAATTCATGGGAAGGATTAAAAGCTAGTGATGTAGATCCACGGTTGGTATTTCATCATGGGGTGCCATCTGGTGGTTCCAGTTTCGCCTATGACGCCATTCAGAGGATACTGGCTCTTTCTACAAAGTATGCTCCCCTCAACTACATGCATAATGATTCAAACTATGGGGCCATTATAGTTCATATCATGAATATATACTCTCATACTTGTTACTTTCTGATTCATTGTGTTGAAATGAGTGAGTTTTCATGCTTGAAACTGATTTTGTTGACTTTTTCAAAAAGGGATGGCCAGATTAAGCTCTATGGAAAAGATAATGCTCAAGCCATACTTGAATCTAGTGAAGCTCAGCCTAGCAAGTTTCTACAGGTTATGTGCATTACCCATGCAAATGGGACAGTTCCCTCGTACTGTTGTGAAAAATGTCCCTTTCTTTAGGAATGTAAAGTATGCCTGTGTATTAACAATGCTTTTATATTTCATTCATGCAGTTCATCCAGAACCAAGGTGTCCTTATAAATGTTACTTCCAATAACCATATTGAGGCAAGTATACATATGGGGACTTGCTCACTTTTGTTGTATTTTTCCATGTTGCCTATGAATTTAAGCTTGTTCCACTAACATCATTCGGAATACTATTATTTTCTTTTCAGTGAATGTGTCAATATACTTTTATTATCATGTTTAAGATCTCAGTTTATTAGGAAAATTGATTGTCCTGAAAGATATCAACATTTAGGTTTGGGACATAGACAAGAAATCGCTGTCTGATGTGTATATTGCTAAAGAAGAAATCACATGTTTTGCAGTCATTCAACATAGCCTCTATATGTAAGTAGTAAGTCTAATTCAGAGCAAGCTATGAAGCAAAGCTGAGTGAGTTATGACCTTGCATGTATCTGTGTTGGCAGGTACATTGGACATTCTAATGGTGATATTTCAGTTTTGATGCTTGATCAAGAACCGTCATGGCGTTTGGTTAAGATGAAATACACCATACCTCTCTCAGCTTCATATGGTGAGAAACATATTGCAGCCTTGTTTCTTTCTCCTTCACATGTTACACGTAAATCTTAAACTCACATTTGAATTTAAAGAAAATATTATACGATGATGATTATACGTTTTGTTGGTTCTTAACATGACCCTCGTTCGTCTCTTAAAGCACCTGGTTGCAATTTAAGTTCCTTAAGTATCTTTGTTTAGGTAACTCTGAAGTGTCTGATGATACTGTTGTGACGCACGTACTGCCTCAACCAGCAGCTGAAACTAAGAGGTGATCTTCACAAACACAGCCATCCTTTGGATGTTTTTATATACATATTTTGGTTCATGTTTTTACTTGATCATTTATTTGTACAGTCAAACTTATGTCTCTTATGTGTTCCATTGCAGGGTTCTCATAATATTTAGAAATGGTCAAATGATATTATGGGATGTTCAGGAAAGTAAATCTATTTTAAGAACTGGTGGAAATATGTTGCAGCCACTGCATAATGAAACAAAAAAAGTGACTTCGGCATGTTGGGTGTGTCCATTTGGAAGTAAAGTGGCTGTAGGGTACAACAACGGAGAGCTCTTCATTTGGAGAATCCCTTCTCTAAATATAGAAAATGGCTCAGCATCTGAATCTAGTAATCAGAACACTCCATTTCTCAAACTTAACTTGGTATATAGGTCAGACAAAATTTCCATAGGATCAATAAAATGGGTTTATGCTGGAGGAAAGGCTAGTCGACTATATGTTATGGGAGCTTCTGAATCTGCAACTTCAAACTTGTTGCAGGTATGTAAATGCTTTGTTCAAAGCATTTATAACAAAATATCTTGTCGTACGACAAATTATTTGAACATTTCTGTATCTATATCTTTCTTTAAAATGCGATATTCCTAAATGATGGCCCTTTTCTGAAACAAGTAAAACTATAGTTTTTGGTTACGAGCTAAAGGAACTTTAATTTTCAGAAGGCATACTGTGCCCTTTGTTCAATGAATTAGAGCTAGGTATAATTTTCTAAATTAACACGTACCACTTTTCACTATGATGTTTTCTCGTTTAACTAAAAGGAATTTGGCTCATCCTTTCCACTCCCTCTAGTATATCTTAGATCTTGATACCAGTTACATCATGAGGCAGGTAGTGTTGCTGAATGAGGATACAGAATCTCGCACAATTAAACTTGGACTTCATCTGTCTGAATGTTGTACTGACATGGAGATCATGTCATTAACTTCAACTGAGCAAAACAAGCACAAACAAGATTCTTTCATTTTGCTTGGAAAGTCAGGCCATCTATATTTGTATGACGATAGTTTGATTGAGAAGTACCTGCTACAATGCCAATCTAAGTCAACACCTTCACTTCCAAGGGAAGTAATTGTGAAGTTACCTCTGACAGAAGCAAGCATCACAACAGCAAAATTCATCTGCAACAATTCTAATGTGTTTAATTCTGAAGATGAGGTAATACGGTTCTGAAACTATAAATTTTGCTTTACCATGTTCATTCAGTTTGCAATCTTTGCTTTACCATGTTCATTGTTTTTGCAATCCACCTTTTTGTAAATGCATTGATTTGGACCTTGTTTGTCTGTAACATAGTATTACACACAGCTGTTCAACAACTATCCATTGTTTGTTCCTGTTGAAACAAATCAGAAGGATGGAATCATCCTAAGTTCGGCCAAATTTACTGGATTCTCCAAAGTTCAAAACTTGTACATAACTGGACACAGCAATGGAACCATAACCTTCTGGGATGCTTCATGCCCCATTTTCACTCCAATTTTGCAATTGAAGCAACAGGTAACACTTTTATCAGTCACACCTACTCTCAAGTTGCATTGAGTGGAAAGAAACAAGTAGTTTGTACAACAAAATAATTCATACAAAAATGTTAGCTTTACTAACAACCTCCAGTATACACAATTTGCCTGCATAATATGCAAATGCTCTTTCTGTCTTCTTTTGAGGTGCATTTCACTCTTTCCAAAAGAAGCTACTTTCGTGAATGCAAACCATCAGCCAACTTATTTGTCTAAATAAGTTACTGATTTTATTGGCTAATCATGCCCATGTTTTGTGTTGAAGTACTGGATTGATAAGGAAATTTGTAAATGTTCTTATATCCCTATAACCAAGTAAATGTTGAATAGTCAAGTATGTTATACATCAAGATATTATTAACTTTAAGCTCAAACGAGCTCTTGCTGGACTAAAGGCAATTTATTTTCTTTTCCATGTATTTAAAAATTTTACTTAATTTATTTTCTTTGTTTCTTATTATTTGTTTCCTCCATCTCAACCCAGAGTGAAAATGACTGTTCATTAAGTGGTATACCGTTGACAGCATTATACTTTGATATCAATTCTCTAGTTCTTGCTTCCGGTGACCAAAGTGGAATGGTGAGGTTCCTCGCTATGATAATTTCCTTCTCTCTCGCATCATTCCCGCCTGCCTTTAATGTTTCTGACATAAACATGATTTACAGATTTGCATCTTTAGATTCAAACCTGAACCATATGCCACTAACAGCTTCATGTCTCTTACTGGTATGTGGTATCACAGCACATACCCTTTGCTTGGTTATCATTTATCATAAAGCTTGTATGATTCATATATTAATCAATACTGAGTTCACTTTTTCATTCCTTTTTGTACAGGGGGTACAAAGAAAGGGACTGATCATATAATCCAAAGCGTGAAACATGTAAAGAGTACTGGTGCAGTTTTTTCAATAAACATAGATCCCAGTTCAATGCATCTTGCTGTTGGTTCTGATCAAGGACATGTGAGATAATTTTCTACTCTTTTTTTTTTGGGTTTTGAAAATGTGGTTTTAGCTTGCTAGTCCTAGTATTCAAAGAAATGAATTTAAGGTACATATTTCCAAAAGCATTTTTAAAAGAAAAGGCCAGTTTTGCAATTGTATTAAAAGAAATAGAAGTCCTCAATTTATGTTGGTCTTCAGCAAGGATATTCCCATAAGCATAATTACCAGACTAACCAATCTAGCACTAATGCAACTAGAATGGCCCTACAAATACCAAGGATCGTAGGACTTCATAAGCAACTTGATTAAACAAATTTACAAATAATGAGGACCAATTAGCAGAACCAAAAAGAAGCATACTGTCTCTCCTTTGCGCAACATTCTAGCAGATATGTTTGGGTGGTAATTTCTAAATATTTTGTTACTTCAGCTTTGACAAGATCGACATATATTGCATTGGACTACCTATTTTGTGTTCCTTGTGTTTTGAGATTATAGTTGTTTATTTACTTTACTAAATAACTTTTATGCAGTAACGTTTATTGATCCAATTTGCTGCAGGTTTCAGTTTTTAACATAGATGGGCCAACTTTGTTATACCAGAAACATATTGCGAGTGAAATTTCTCCTGGTATCATCTCTCTGCAGTTCCTAACCTGCAGTTTACATGGTTTTGAAAAAGACATTTTAGCAGTTGGAACAAAAGATTCATCTGTTATGGCACTAGATAAAGTAAATGGAAACACACTAGGCACAGGAACTATTCATCCTAAGAAGCCCTCTAAAGCTCTATTTATGAAGGTTTTGGGTAAGAGTTTGTGTGGTTAGCATAATTATCAATTATCAAAAATTCATTGATATATAAGTTTACATATGCTCATTATCAAGATTTCAACACTGTTCTTGATTGACGTGAAAGAAATTACTGAAAATGGTAAAAGGAATGTTATCGTGATACACAGATGGACAAGGTGAACAGGTCACAGGATCAATTACAAAAGATGGATTAGCCTTGAGTGAAAGGAACCATATTGACGATGCAACAACGAAGCATCAGTATATTCTGCTTTGTTCTGAGAAAGCTTTATATGTCTATTCATTGGTGCATGCGATTCAGGTGATGCATGAATTCCTTACATCCATAATCCGGAGTCATGAATAACAAAAACATCAGCTGATTCTTGCAATGATGTATTCCAGGGAGTTAAAAAGGTGCTATACAAGAAAAAGTTTCATTCCTCTTCATGTTGCTGGGCATCAACATTCTACACCCATTCTGATGTCGGCCTTGTACTTATTTTCACTAGTGGAAAAGTAGAATTAAGGTGGTGCTTTTTCTCAGTCTGAACTTTATATGATAACATATTTTGATGGTATAGAACCCATGAAAAGATATCATCTGTAACAACTCCACCGATTTTGAAGATAGTTTTTCACTGACAAACGTTAAGAAAAATATTTCATTGTTTGTAATGTAACGTTTATCTCCCATCATTTCCTGGCATAACCCCAGTGTGCTTTTCAAGTCAGACAAGAAAAAATGCATAATTTAATCCTAAGTTTTTTATTACTGCCATTTTTCTTTAGATAATGAATAAAACAGTAATTGGTTTTTTAGTAGTCCAAAAACCAGTATGAGGTCAATTATTTCAATATTCATGAGCTTTATATTGTATTAGTTGGAATTATCATTTTTCCAAAAACCAACAAATGTGTTTCCTAGAATTTGGTCTAATTCTGTATTTTTCCGGGAGATATAAAGAACTTCAGTTTTTTAAGTGCATGTCAAGTACTCCCTTTTTTCTCTTAGCTATAATAATTTAATACATATCATATTTTATATCATAGGTCTTTGCCAGAGTTATCCCTGGTTGTGGAGACTTCAATTAGAGGTTTCAGTTACTCTCCTCCAAAATCAAAGTCGTTTTCTGAGAGCCAGATATGTTGTTCATCCAAAGGAGATCTTGTTTTGGTATGAGCATTGTTTTCTAACAGTACAAATTTCTTTAGAAGTTTTGTATTTAATAAACTCTAGTTCCATTTCCAGGTAAATGGCGACCAGGAAATTTTTGTTGTCTCATTGTTGGTCCAAAGGAATATTTTCAGGTATATAACTATACACAATATATGCCTCAAGAGTGAAGATGCCATAGTAAATATTATCTATCTCTTGCTCCTATACATAGTACAGAGAAATACTTCGTTATGGATATTGGAATAATATTCCTCACAGAGAAGATGAAAAGTGGTAGTAGTATCAGGACCCTCATTTTTACATTGTGTTGAATTCTAGGCTTTTGGACTCTGTTAGCTGCATCTACAGGAAAGGAATGATGCTTTCACAAGAAGAGCTTGTCCCTAGCCCAGTCATAAATAAGGAAAAGAAAAGGGTAAATAATTTTAATTATTCTTAATATATATATATATATATATATATATATATATATATATATATATATAT
>Ga0123340_1006024_pt1 | contig 11561 bp, 6 predicted proteins | sample SirMexnodulemix_FD_89961 | JGI IMG/M metagenome (GOLD analysis project Ga0123340, IMG submission 89961) | Root nodule microbial communities of legume samples collected from Mexico - Siratro Mexico nodule mix | ecosystem: Host-associated > Plants > Roots > Nodule | place: Mexico: Nepantla... | reverse complement strand
TTTTTATTTTTTTTTTTTTATAGATATTTTTTTTTTGGTTATTTAAAAAAATTGAAAGGGAGAGGGGTGGGAAACAAAAAAAGGATTTTTTTTTTTTTTTTTTTTTGTCGTGTATTGGCTCATGTGATCTTGGTTATTTAGATGTTTAACAGCTTTGTAATGTTTTCAGATTACTTACACAAGTGATTACTTCCAAGAATTGTATGAATTAGCCGTGGAGCTCATAAAAAAGGGTCATGCGTATGTTGACCATCAGGTTGTTGTCCAAACATCTGAATAGCTTTTTGCTACAACTATTTACCATTTTTGTTAAATGTTTCATTGCTTCTTCTCTTTAGGTGGATTTAAAACATCTAACATGTAATTAACTTGATTTATTTTGAAGCACTAATTCTGATACCTTTGGCAGTTTACAATGAAAATTTCAATTGCATGGAATTATATTTTCAACCCTTATGTTATAAATTTGTGTTTTCATGCTTAAGGAAGACATCTCTTTTTTGTATTCTCTTTCTGATTGTGATGCGTGCATCAACACTATTTTGCACTTATTGTATATTTTAAAATTATTGATTATTGATGTTTTTCATTTATGTTGGAATTCCTTCTTTCCTGTAAATCTTAGCTTTAATTACTTTCAATTCTTAATATCAAAATTTCCTTTGTCTAAATAGCTTAGATTTAGCTAGAAAATTTTAATGATTAAAGGAATTAATTTGATAGTATTTCTCATCATTTTTACACTTTCAATTATTTTCTATTTTAAACAAATTACTTCAATTGTTGCAAAGGATACTTTCTAGTACAGAAGAAAATGTTAACGTGGAATACTATGGAGCATGTGATAATTGCCTCATGTTGTTGAATTAGCACAACAAAAATTAACAGTATTTAATGATGGTTTGGTTGTAGACACCTGATGAGATAAAGGAATATAGGGAGAAGAAAATGAACAGTCCTTGGAGAGACAGACCAATTTCAGAGTCATTGAAGCTCTTTGAGGATATGAAAAATGGCCTTGTAGAAGAAGGAAAAGCTACACTTAGAATGAAGCAAGACATGCAGAGTGATAATTACAATATGTATGACCTTATTGCTTACAGAATTAAGGTAAGTACTTGTCTAGATGATTTTGATGACTCAAATGTATGGGGAGATAATGATCCGATTTCTTGTGATGTGAATGGTTTTGGCCTTTTAGTTTACTCCGCACCCTCACGCCGGAGACAAATGGTGTATTTATCCAAGTTATGACTATGCTCACTGCATTGTTGATTCTCTAGAGAATATCACACATTCAGTAAGTTGTCTTGCACTCAATTTTTTCTTGGTGATGCTACAATTCTCTTGCTAGTAGCCTGGTTTCTCCTTTTTTATTACCCATTTCAACCTTCAACAAGACCGCATTAATCCTAGATGCTTAAATTCTCCTAACATAACGGTGGTCTTTATGAAAACATTCCTTTTTTTATACATGTGATATTTGGATATCCTAATATAATAGTACTTGGGCAGCTAGATTCCTAGGTTCTTCAACACTGTTTTATTCTCTAAATTTTATGATATATAGTCAGTTACATTTTGGAAGATCATTGGGTTGGAGTTACTGTGTTTTAAAATATGGGGTTCTCCTTAAAAAGATTGTAGTTTCATCTTTCATGTATATTCTTATTTGGAAATTTTAATTATCTGTCCTACAAATAGTAGTCTTGTACAGAATGTTCTTTCACTATATCAGTTGGAGCTTTGTGGCTATGACTGTGCCAGGAACTTCTGTAACTAATAGTCAATGCTTTTATGGTTTCATACCTAACTAATAGCATTCAGATTTCATTATGCTATTAATATTAACTCTATTTGTTGTTGTTATATATATATATATATATATATATATATATATATATTTATATATATTTCTAATTCACGAATATCTCATGCAGCTGTGTACACTTGAATTTGAGACACGTCGAGCATCGTATTATTGGTTGTTGCATGCGTTAGGCATTTACCAGCCTTATGTATGGGAATATTCAAGGTTGAATGTCTCTAACACAGTTATGTCAAAGCGTAAGGTGAATCAACAATCTTGCACATTGTAATAATTTGTTGAGTTTTTTATTATGCTTATAATTTGCTATCCCCTAATTACATATTGTTCTTTGTTGAAGCTGAATCGTCTAGTTACAGAGAAGTGGGTTGATGGGTGGGATGATCCTCGTTTGATGACACTAGCTGGTTTGCGGCGTAGAGGCATGACCCCCACTGCAATCAATGCTTTTGTCCGAGGAATTGGAATAACTAGAAGGTATGTTATCAATTTCCAACTACAGTTGGTTGTATAAGAATGCTATTTCCAAGTTATTGGCGTGGAAAAGTACTTGAAACACCACATACTTCAGTTCATGTTTTATACTGAAAATTGTGAATAAAGTTCATTTTAGCTTTCACCATTTCCTATATATCTTGATGTCGGAAGTTGCTTTGATAATGCTTTATTATATTAATCATTTTAATTTACTGTATGTCTTTTCAATCTCTAATTTTTCAATGTAATGGATGAATTTATCTGTTGACAGTTGCAACAAAACATTTTGTGATCCATGTATTTTCCACACTGGAAAACGTTTTTTTTTTTTTTCTGCGTAGTTATAACGGAATAAATTCACTAGATTTGTTAATTCATTATTGCGTATTATTTTTGGATGTCATGTTATAGTTTGTGTTAGTAAAAATTTTTATTTGTTATCTTCATCGGTTTATCTGTGAGAGAAAAGGCATAATGTCATATGACTTAATCCATCTTGTGCTGTGTTCATAAGATTTGTTACCATTAGTGACTTTTCAGTAGGGATGCCAATTGGGGGGTAGGGGTTTGACTATACCCGTTCTTGTCCCCCAAATAAAAATTAACACACATCCTTGTCTCCATCCTCATCGGATATGAAATTTGTGTCCCATACTTGTTGTCATGAAGTAGTCAGTATACTCCTACTTGTACCGTTTCAACTTAAAAGAACACATTTTTTTTTCTTCAATATCAAAGATCAAGAATTTGTAATTGCATAAATCTTAAAATAGAGTACAAATAAAAATTGCATAAATGACAAGTAATTATAAAGAAGAGCAAACGGTTACACATAATTGAATTTTCATGACAACTACAACATGTATTATTTTTTGCAAATGGTGAGACGGAAAATACTTGAGATTTGAGTAAATTTGGTGAATATGGAATGAGTTGAACCATGAAGAGAGAGGATGAAAAATTGTGTAGCGAAATAAGAGTTTTTCAAATGAAATGTAACTAAGAACCAAAGATAAAAGAGATTATAAGTTCTTTAGGTTATCTAATAAAGTAAGGGTTTACTTGATTGAACGTTCAAAATTGATGACATTCTCACATGGCACAAAATAAACAACAAATAAAATATTAAAAAGGAGTGGAAATGATCAAATGTGTCTTAGGAATGATTTATTCAATGGAATTGAGGTTTAACTTTCTTGAGATGCAATACATTGTTTAAACAAAACTGCACAAAGGAAAAAGTGTATAATTGAGAGAGGATGGAAAATTATGTAGCGAAAGAAGAATTCTTCAAATGAAATGAAACAAAAGACCAACAAAGGGAACATACATACCCATTCCATCTATGTACCCGAATTAAAATATTGGGTATTACTCGTACCCATTCAATGCGGGAATTCTTGTCAAGATCGGAATGAGTTTGGACAATACAAGTGTAAATTTATTGTTCCTACCTTTTATTGTGGTTGACTGTTATTACCTTTTTTCTTTTTTGTTGAAATTGTAAGTACTTGTATCCTTTGTAGAGTTTAAAATTTTTTAAAAACTGAACCATTAATACACTTGCGGTTGAAAATACTGCAAGTGTCAAGAAGATACTATGTTCTAAATGCTAAATATATCAGTCTCAAGTTCACGAGAGGAGGGAATATTGCATTGGAATGGTGAGATTGGTATTGCCAGATGCAAAAACAGAAAATAGGGAGTACAGATAACGACATATAATTTAGCAGAGGCGTAACTTCGTGAACATAGGCCTATTTCTACCGATGGAGATAATGAAATATTTGAAGATTACAGAAAGTAGCTCCTGACCACTCAAATCCTATCCTTGTGTCACTTGTATTTTATGACCTAGCCGTATTGGCTTTATTGTGTGTATCTGTACTGCAGGTTTTTTGGGTCAGGTCATCATGTGTCAGGCAGAACAACCCAAAATTAAAATTTCTGCAAGCAGCCACTTTCTCTATATTATACGACCAAAACAAAATACCGATCCTTAACAAACTGAAACATATTTCTTTGAAGAAATAGTTGTCTTTGCGATGCCTTATCCGAATAGTTGATTCACTATTTTGTTCTTTTGCATGGGATTTTTCTATTATTTATTTGTTCGTTAATGTGTGCTTTAGAAAATGCACATTTGACTGTAGCTTACTTTCAAGAACAAGAATCTGCAGACTGTTTTTTCATTTAAAAAAACAGGTATATGAGGGTGGAAGTGCATCATTAATTACAATTATTTTCCTTTTGTTGCTATAGTGATGGCACTTTGATTTCTGTTGAACGCCTTGAGTACCATGTTAGGGAAGAATTAAACAGAACAGCTCCTCGTGCAATGGTTGTCCTTAATCCCCTCAAGGTATATTTGTGTTCTTTCTACCCCGGTATACTGTTCTGATTTAATCAGCTTAAGACTAATTGATTTAATCTTGTAAGGTTGTTATTACTAATCTTGAAGCCAACTCAGCTATTGATGTTGATGCAAAGATATGGCCTGATGCAAAAGCTGATGATGCTTCTGCTTTCTACAAGGTAGTACTTAGCTTGTGAAAACAAATATCTTTGGGCAATGCTCTGGTTTTAGGATGAGGATTCAATATGTTAACTTTGTTGTTAAGCTTTATCATGATATTACGAGTTCATATGATGTTGGTAGGTCTCTGATTTATTTTTTTTTTTTCATCATGTCGGCGATCTTAGATTCCATTTTCCAATGTTGTATATATTGAACATTCGGACTTCCGGATGCAAGATTCGAAAGATTATTATGGTCTAGCTCCTGGGAAATCTGCAATACTCAGGTTAGTTGATGGTACAAATTGATATTGTGGTGAGAATTCAAAGTCCAATGTTCAAAGTTTCATTGTTGGTTGTAGATATGCATTTCCTATAAAGTGCACTGAAGTGATTCTAGCTGATGATAAAGAGACTATTCTTGAAATTCGAGCCGAGTATGATCCTTCAAAGAAGACAAAGCCTAAGGTTTACAAACTTTGCTAATTCTGTTGATTAGAAATAGTCGACAACTGTTGGCGAGATCTGATTGGTGATCTGTGCAATCCTTTTGTTTTTAGGGGGTTCTCCATTGGGTTTCTCAACCTTCTCCTGGAGTTGATCCACTAAAGGTGGAAGTCAGGTTGTTTGAGAGGCTATTCCTATCAGAGGTTTGCTATCCTTTACGTCTGCGTGGTATTTCACACACACACACACATTTATATATATTCTTGTTTGCTAATAATATTTCACTTCTCTCTTTTTGTTTGAATCACTGGAATAGAATCCCGCTGAACTTGACAATTGGCTTGGCGATTTAAACCCTAATTCAAAATTGATAATTCCGGATGCTTACGGTGTGTCCTCTCTGAAGAATGCGAAAGTTGGGGACAATTTCCAATTTGAACGATTAGGTGCTTTACGTTGACTGCTACTCGTTTCTTAGTTCATCTTTGTTTACTTAATATCTGATCCTTCCTTATATATGCTCTTCCAGGTTACTTCGTAGTTGACCGGGACTCAACTCCAGAAAAACTTGTTTTTAATAGGACTGTCACCTTAAAGGACAGCTATAGCAAAGGTGGAAAATAGGGTTCCTCAATATTGATTAGAAGTAACAAAGCACATCCAGGTCTGCGGTTCATACATGTTTAAAGTAGATACTTGTATCTCATAGAATTTTGTGGGGTTAGGGGGTTATGTAAAACATTTACTAGTCACTTAGCCATGTACATTTTCTTAAGGGATCATTTATTAGTTCCTCAGTTATTTAATTATTTTTTGGTTGGTTGATTTTGTAGTTTGGATGTTTTAACTCGGTGAATTAGTGCCAACGTTCTGTTGTTTTCCGTTTAGTTTTGAGTGTAAAATTTGTTTTGAGCAATCATTTCCCTATCTTAAAAATAATTACATTTAAGAAGTCTAGTTTTTGCACTTGTATGCATGTGACATGTGATGGGACAATCTGATTGACAGTATAGTGTATCCAAGTTGAATTAAAATGGCAGTTTAGGTTAACTTCAATAGTTATCTTATACATAACCCTTTTTAGATTGAAGTCAGCTATTAAGCATTCTTCCAATCTCGATGTCGGTCATGGAAATAATTTTAATTTGCATAAACTATTTATAACGCCTTGAGTTAAGCACAAGGAGATGCAAAAATAATTTTTACACTATTACTTCATGAAAAGTACCTAAAATTCAAATGGAGATTGATATTCCACCTAAGCCCCATCTATGATAATAGATAAATTGGTTAACTCACTTGAACCTGTATACTCCCCATCTATGATTATACAGGTGAATTTGTTCATTAATTTCTGATGTGAAGAATTTGTTTCAAATAATGTATAAAATAAACATCATGTTAACCTAAATGTAACATTTTAATTATTTGAATTTCCGATTTTGTGAAGTTCAGGAGGCAAACTTTTATTCTCGGCTTCAATACAAAAGCCATCTGGCTCTTCCTTTTAATACGCTTATTAATGTTAACGTAAATTTGGTTGATTCCATTCATGAAAGTACAGTTTTAAATTCAAACTTTTAGTTTTGATAAACTTTTGGACACAGCTTTTAATGTTTCCGTTTAAAAAGCTCAAGAATTCTACCTCCATCACTGTAAGTAATGTTTAAACTTAGAAAATAAAAGTTTGGGGTCAAATTGTTTGATAATTCTTCCAATAGTTTATAGGTGCAAAATTTGACTATCAGGTGTCAATTTTATATAAAAAAATATTTTATAGGTTTGGTTTTAAAATTTGTTAAATTTTTGTAATCAATTTGAAAACTAGTTTAATTTACAACCGGTTCTTAAAAACAGATTTGATTTTGAAACGATTCTTTAAAGTAATTTATACTTTTAGATTAAGAATCCAATTATTTAAAATTGTTTTATTTAAAAAAGAAAAAGGATTTTGCTCACTCCTAACTCTAATTTTAGTCAGTGGAAGGATGATGTAAACTTCAAATTTTAAAAGGGTGTTTGCCCTGGTTGCATGCATACACACGACCGTGTGTTGAGACACAAGTGGGTGTGGTTGTAACAATCTCAAACGTGTCTTCATGAGAGCAATTGATTTGGTGCGACGTACCTTTCGTTTGTGGGTCTCATGGAAAACATACATTGTTAACCAACTAAAATGTTTATGATATATTTTTTCATGAGTTTTTATGTAGTTGCGTGAATGTGTTAAGTCACTCTATTAATAATGAATTGTAGTATTATAAGACACATAATTTTATTTATTTTATTCTACGATGTATAAATGTATTTATTTTGGTGTTATGAACTTTTAGACGGCTGATTCTTGAAACGTGAAAAATTGACATATATTTTTGAAAATAATCTAATTAAAAGATAATAAAATCAATTTTCTTTGTCTATATATTGTTTAGTTCCATGTTACAAGAGCCGTCATTACATGTGTATATTTTTTATAGTAACATGAATGTGTAAGATTAAAATTACTATTTTATGCGAGTACAAAAGCATTGAGTATTTATTTCTAACATGAAGATACTAATGCATACTATAACACAATTTTCTATCATAACTTTTTGATTGTCACTAGCAATACAAAGCAAGGAATCCTAACATGATGGGACAAAACATGCCCTTCATTGTTTTTTAAGAATGCTTTCCCTCAAATAAAAAAGAAATAGATAGTAAAAGATGGGACAACTTTCACTTTGCCTTCTAACGTTCATTAACTTTCTTTTAAAGACATAATAACAGATTTTTTATTAATTTTCTTTTAAAATCATAATAACACATTTTTTTTTATTAATTTTTAATTATCTATTGTTTGATCCTACGCATTAAGGCGAGCATATACATGAGGTATGAGGATGTTTATGTTCGTCCAACATAACTATGTCATCACCCAAATGTTTTTTAATAAAACTATGATTATCATGACTTGTACATTCGAGGAAAGCCCCTCAGTAATTAAACAATATGCAAAAATGTCGTGTTGATTGCATTTATCGTTTGCGTAACATCAGACATTGCAACAAATGGAACTACCGAAAGTGTTGCAGCATATAAAAATAACATCCACAGCAACCATATATAAATAAATTGTTTCATGGATTTCTGGTTACTGTGATGTTTAATGGGACAACGCATTTGATACAGACTTAATAAGAGATCTCATTAAAACAAGTAGTTGTAAGCAATCAACATTCTTAAAATAATATAAAGGTCTTACTCAAAACTATCATAAAATATAAATTTTCTAAATCAATAGTACGACAAGCATTCTTAATTGGTAGTCCTAGAAACAAGCTTCAGTAAAAAGGCAAGATTTGAAAAGTGCCATATGATACAGTGAGTCCATAATAAATTTGTACATTATAAATTATATTACCTGAAACTTCATATTAGTTTAAGAATTTATTTTTCTTGTTAAGATATATTTGAGGAATTTTAACCATAAAAGGGAAATGAATATTACTGTTACATTGTATTCCATTATTCCAAATTTCATTGCCAGCAAAATCAATCAACCAACCGAAAGTTATTCTCCTACACTATCACTAGGGGCATCTTTAATAGTATATATACCATCACCTACAGAATCTAATGTATTGCATTATGTTTCTATTCAGAAAATTCAATGTTAATATGCATCAGTAGTACTTCCCTCGACCATGATTTCCCATCACGAATCAGTCACCAATTTGAAAACCTTAGACTTTAAATCTGCTTATTGCATATTCTTAATACGCTACGCTACTAATTCAAATAACAATCTTAAGCCAATTGACATATATTATCTTTAGTTTAAGTGTGTCTCAAATACACTACTATAAGTTTGCACTAATACTAGTACATTGTTATTTATAAAAGTACAAAATCCAAACCACTTGCTCACACTTCACATATATTCCGGAGATTGATTTCAATATTTAGCTTGTGCTAAAATGGCCTTATGGTTGCACTCAGATTTGATTTTTGAACTATTCTGTACTACTCTCTAGTTGGGTCAGAATCCTTATCCTCTTTGTCACCTCCAGTGAGTCTCGAGCATAAAGGTTCAGCTACACCAGCTTCCATACTAAAAACGGATGCAGGAATGTTATTAGCATTGCAATTTTCTTCATTCACAGATGAAAAGTTATTCTTATAGGGAAATAAAGGGTGACTCGGTGTGATTCCCTTATATGGGATTCATCCCCATACCCCAAATGGTGAAAATGTTCACTAGTCCACAATTCTCAATCTTTCACTTTCACTAAGCAAAATTAGTGTTTGTTTTGTTAGGAATGCAAAGTCTCACGAAGAAAACAGAATCTTGAAAAATAAAGAGAATTATATATGAATTACATATGTCGAGAAAATAATGAAATGGATGAGAGGTTAGTGGGGTTTTGTACTTATTGGCTGCGATAACCAATGAAAGCACACAAGATTTCTCTTTGTAAAGGAAAGTAAAAGGGTCTGAGTCTCATTCTCCCAATTATGGAGTTTGGTCTAGTCACGCTTTCATTTGATAGTGAGAGCTTGATTTGATTGAAAGTAAGGGAGAATGAGTATTATTTATCTATATCCATCTACCAATCTAATCTCTGCCTTTCAAAGGTTCCAATTCTCATGAATAATTAGTACCAACATCAGAGCACATGCCTTGGTGCCACCTTTTCTTCCCTCTCCAAAACACTTCATTTCTTCATTTCTTATCTCACTCATCCATCTTCCTACGCCACCTTATCCACCTCACTCACACATATACTATCGCATATGCTGCAACCACAATATTTATCAATCAAAAACAAAACTATCATACCATTTAATGTTACTAATACGTTTTTATTGTGACTCACAATAAAAATCATTGTTCTTGAGATAAAACAAAAAAAGGGTCGATAATGATGCTGTAGACTTAACAACTGGCTCCAAAATTAGCACGTCTGAGAAAGAACCATGCACAAGCAAGGGAGACAGTTGGCAACTTTATTACAATTGAGACTACATGCTGAAAGTTTGAACAGTAGGGCAATTTTTCTTTGAACAAAATTGTATAATCAAGATTTTGAAGTTGGATAGAATTAGTTAAACGGTGGGTTCATGGTTGCATGAATGAAATGTTTGTTTTGGCATTTGTTTTTGACCTTGAGAGGAAGACTTTGAAAAGCGCACAGTGAATTTGAGCAATAGCTGTGTGATTTGAGGGATGTTTCTTTTCCTGATTCGTAGAACAGAGAGAAAAAGAATTGAAGGTAGCAGACAAGAACTTTAAAAGCAGTCTTTTTCTGTGGTTGAACGTAGAAACCGGTGTAGTCACGCCCTCTCTCTCTGGCTCCATTATAATCTTGTTTAATTGCCAAAGTGTAGTTTCTTCATGTGTGTTGCTTTCAATTTCAAATCATACCAAAGAAACACCCTTATTATTATTATTATTATTATTACTATCAAATTGTCACAATCACACATCACACATCATGCGCATGCACTGAGATTTCTGTGTAAGACCGAAAAGAGATTCATGGGTGTAATGTAACAGATTTCTTGTGTTTAGTTGTGAATTGGTGGCACCCCAGCCGCTAATTTAGCAAAGGATAAGGATTTGGTTTAAATTACTGTTTCAAGGTCGTAGGTAGAATTGAATCCGACTAAGCTTTCTTCCGTCAAACTCAATAACATTTCTCTATCTTTTTTTAATATTATTAAATAAATTATTGCACGTGCCTTTCCATATACTCAAAGACAAACACAACACGTGTCTCTCAATCATTACTGCCCGCTTCCTGTTCTACTGTTACCAACTAATTCTTTCACGATATTAAGACTCTTTGTAGTTCAATATTTATTAACTATTTTTCCGAAAATACTCTTAGTTAATTGTCATCTTTTACTAAAATAATTAATAAACAATTAAGAGTTTTAGACTTTTAAGAGTAAGGTGAAGGGAGTATACATCAACATCTTTTATTAATTTGAGATTTTAATTCGTTATAAAATTTAAATCACCCGATAGACTCAAATCTTGTTAAAACGTTTATAATGAGAATGGCTTAGTTATGTTGTGATATAAATTATTTATTAATGAAATATTATTTTCTTTATCACGTGTGATTTTAAATAGCTCAAAATTGAAAACGTTACTTATATAAACATTTGTTATAAGATTTTAAAATTTGGTGTGACTTGTGTAGGTCTATTTAAAGAGCTAAGTGAATTTTTATAAGTAAAAGTTTGATATGCTTTTAGTTCTGAAAGTTTTTATTATGAATTCTTTTATTTTGTGAATTAG
>Ga0123340_1006022_pt1 | contig 11562 bp, 7 predicted proteins | sample SirMexnodulemix_FD_89961 | JGI IMG/M metagenome (GOLD analysis project Ga0123340, IMG submission 89961) | Root nodule microbial communities of legume samples collected from Mexico - Siratro Mexico nodule mix | ecosystem: Host-associated > Plants > Roots > Nodule | place: Mexico: Nepantla... | reverse complement strand
TAATTAATCCATCCTTATTTTCCTGTTATATTTTGTGGTTTTATTATAATTCTATTTTGAAAATGTAAACATATAGCTTTTCAACAATAAATATAAAAAAACTTACATAAATATTTCATATTATATTTATACTGTATTATATATATTTATGGATGATGGTTATATATTTCCTTAAGTAACCATCAATATTTAGTTAAGTAACAACTAATACAATGTCCTAATATGTGCTATTTTTAAGTTTACTTTTAGTTGGGGGCGTTACTTGTAAATATAGATATATATTTATAATTTATTTGTTTAAACTGTTAAGGGAGGATTTTACCGGTTTATAAAATAATTTAAGTTTCGATGTTATTAAAATTTAACAATAAGTAGTTTTACAGATACTAATAATATGTAATTAACTTTCAAATTATTAAAAATAGATAAAGTAGTTATAAATAATTTAAATTTGGTTTGGTGACGAAGAGTTTGTATCAAAGAACAATCAACAAAAAGTGCATGAAGGAGAAGGAATCGATCGATTGATTCCAATAGTTGAAAACATGGGAGATCATTTGGCTAGGGCCCAGGATTTCGAGGGCAAGGCAGAGAAGAAGCTCAGCGGTTGGGGTTTGTTTGGCTCCAAATTCGAGGACGCCGCTGATCTCTTCGACAAATCCGCCAATTCCTTCAAACTCGCCAAATCATGTAACCTTAATTTTCTCCAATTCCTTAGATTAATGATTATTAATGACGTTCATGTCGTGTTGGTTAAGGTTTCGGAATTTATTCGCGTTTCAGGGGACAAAGCGGGATCCACCTACATCAAATTGGCGAATTGTCATTTGAAGGTAACTGATTTCGTTCTTTTGGCGTATTTTGTTTTGATTTGATTTTCTCTCTGTGTTGTGACGAATTGTGTTGTTGTAGTTGGAAAGCAAGCATGAAGCTGCCCAAGCTTATGTTGACGCTGCGCATTGCTATAAAAAAACTAACATAAATGGTATTTTTTTTGCGGTTACAATTTACATGCATTAGGTTTATGTTTTGTGAACAATTGAACATGTTTTGTCAAATTCATATGTCCTTGCATGTGATCAAATTGTATAATGCATGGCACTGCTTACTGGAATTTTCGATGTTAAGGTTCTTTTTGTGTCTTTTTAATGCAGAGGCTGTGTCTTGCTTAGACAATGCTGTAAATATTTTTTGTGAGATTGGAAGACTCTCCATGGCTGCTAGATATTTGAAGGTATATAGCTTATTATTATTATTATTTTTATTTGAAGGTATCCTTTTTCCATTTGACAATGCTTTTTGGGGCTTTCTAGCAGGAATTTTCGTGAATGTATCATGATTGGATTGAATTTTTTTGTATGCGCAGGAAATTGCTGAGTTGTATGAGTCTGAACAAAATATCGAGCAGGCAGTAGTTTACTTTGAAAAAGCGGCTGATTTTTATGAAAATGAAGAAGTGAACACTTCTGCAAACCAGTGCAAGCAAAAAGTTGCTCAATACTCTGCCCAGCTAGAACAGTAAGATTTTTCTAATTTTCTGCTTATTTTAATCTTGTTTGTTGCAGTGCACTATGAAGGCCTTGATAATAATGCTTGAAGATGATTTTCTTTTATTGTTCTGTGTTTGTTGTTACTATGTTTTTTGGTTTAGTAAGCTGCCTTCCTCTGTATCACCCCTAGCCTGTACCACCGGGTTACGTGGTTTTGACAAATATTAGCCGATTGCTGCATTTAATCTTATTCATATATTGATGTGTGGGATGGTTTCTATTTTGAGCAGCAACTCCTAATAATGTAAAGAAAGTTATAATTTGTCATGAAAGGACCTGTATACTAGCCTTCTCTGTATGTTTAATAGAATATGAACTGATCTAATTTCTTATATATCTCCAGATATCAGAGGTCAATTGAGATTTATGAAGAGATTGCTCGCCAGTCTCTAAACAATAATTTGCTGAAGTATGGAGTTAAAGGACATCTTCTTAATGCTGGCATTTGCCAACTCTGTAAAGGGGATTTTATTGCTATTACCAATGCATTGGAGCGATATCAGGTCCGATATTTTCCAAGAATTTACAACTTGGGGCTTTGATAACATCACCAGTTACTAAATTCTTTAGAATGTTTTTGTTTGTGCAGGATTTAGATCCAACATTTTCAGGAACACGTGAATATAGACTGCTTGCGGTATGTTGCTAGTTGTGGACATATCAATAACTGCCTCCTCTGTTATAATGTTCTTATTGATGTTTGGTTTTATTATAAATTTTATTATTGCATGGGCTATTTCATTACTCACATTCCTAATGATGTACTGACAATTTAAAAAATATTGACAGGATATTGCTGCTGCAATTGATGAAGAAGATGTTGGGAAGTTTACTGAAGTTATAAAAGAATTTGATAGCATGACCCCTCTGGTAAGCTCCAATAGTTGTCAAATGAACAAGAATTTTTTTCAATATAGTTAAGATCTGTATTCTTGTTGCAGAATGAACAAATCTAAATTGAATTAACCCAATTGTCAGCAATTTTGTAATCTTGTTCTCTCTAATTTGCATCTACTTTGAATGTTCCCGTGAAATATTGATTCATTCATTTAAACATAGGTTGCAGGATAGTACTTTCCTGCGCTAGTTATATTGAGAAATTTGAGTCAGACACTAAAATTGAATCGAATTCTATTATTTGTGAGAAGAACGTTGAGGAAAAACAATTCTCATTATTTTGTGTACTATGTTTAACTGAGTTGTGAATTGTTGTCATTGTTGACTTAAACTCCTTGTTCTGAAACTCTTGCATTCCATAGACAGCCTTACTCTTATTTGATCAACATTGAGTTTTTACTTCAATGTTTTGTAGGATTCTTGGAAGACAACACTTCTTTTGAGGGTGAAGGAGAAACTGAAAGCCAAAGAACTTGAGGAGGATGATCTTACTTAAATTGGATAATAGTCTTCTTTTTGTTGGAGTTCTTGTTTGATATTTATCATCTTGTATTATGTTCATCTCACTACTAATATAAGTTGTATTTTTCTTGGAGTTTCAATTGAAGTGGTCTTCATGAATTAATGAAATGAATATGTTGAGGCAGCTTAATGTCCAAGTTGTTGTGATTGTCAACATGTTAGTTGTATTTTAACTCTTAGGTGCTCACCTCTTCATAAATATAGTTGTACGTCATCATATACACTAAACTATAGCTAGATATATAATTATTATTTAATATTCTTTGATGTTTATGAAGCAGGTAATCAGACATAGACACTGACATAAACAGCATCGCATTAGTTGTTTTAAGTGATATCATCTTAATGATATTTATTTATTTTTAAATAGCTCAGTAGATAGAACCGTTGAATCATTGCATGGTCTACTATGCACAACTCATGTTACCTCAGCTCAGCCGACATAAAAGAAGATATTGACCTTCTAAACAAAACAAGAAAATTTATATTTTAAACATCTGCTTAATTATTACTTGTGTTTACATTACTTAATTATACGTTCAAAAATATAATATTATTTTCTCGCCGTATTAATAAATCATTCATGTTAGGAAAAGGGGCAGGAAAAAAGCAACCGTCACGTAATAAAAAATTGCAAGTATACGAAAAATAAAGATTGAATAAATTAAGTGACACGAAAAGAAAGAGAGAGGATATTAGAGGATTTGTCATGTAGTGGTTGGTTTGACTTGTCTTTCCCTTCCACAATGATAAGCTTCTAGATAAATTCAATTTTCCTTGGTTTGAATTTTAAAAAGTGAAGCAAATTAAGAAAGAAAAATGGCAACAAAAATAAAGAAAAATAAAGTAAACCTGTTTTGATTAAATAAACAGTAGTAAAAAGAAAATAAAAACTTTAACTTATTTAAATAAATGTTACAAATACAAAAAAGGGGTCCCACCTCCAAATTTTCTTTTTCTTGAGTATTTTCACAAACGTAATTATTGTCTAAATAATACAGAAAAACACATGATATATCGTTGTTTATTATCCTCCTTTTGACTCAACCAAACAGTTTGAATGCTGTCATGGTGGTCGGAAGAAAAAATAAATATAATTTTCAATGTGTACTTCCTTTCACTTTTCAGGGAACTGGCATTCTGTAATCTGTTTGACCAGAAGCTGAGAAACAAACAGCTCTTTCGTTCGTTTTATATGCGATTTCTTTGTTTTACGATGTACAGTTTGCACTTTCCAAGGTTTAGATTCGTTATTTGCTTGTGAGTTTTATAGAGAATATAACTCTTCATTGGATTCAAACGCTTTCTTCCTTTTTTGTCACCTTACAGGTACGTTTTTACTTGCTTGCTCTTAACGCCTCGTAACTTCAACCTTTGTTGTTATTGTTCTTTCTATTTTTTTCTTTGCTCTTTTCCTTCAGATGAATCTATTGGTATCATTTGAATTAGTTTTGTGTAACTGTCAGCTGATATTTTTGTTCTAGGCTGTGAATTTTAAGCAATTAAAGTGTACAATGATCTGTTTACTGGTTCATCGTCCCATATATTAAATAAAGTTTGAATTTTTGTCTTTGTGCTAATGAATACCCATGAAATTTGATATGGGTTTTGAAAATTTAGCACAAAGGTTCTGTTCTTATCCTCGCTGATTCTGTTCCTACCATTGATTATAGGGTTCTGATTTTGATTGAGAAGGCACAGGCTTCATATCAGAATGGTTTCGGTTGATAATGGTAAAGATGAAATTGAGGAATCTAATGGGGTTAAAGCAGATGACTTTGCTTCCATAGATATTTCAACATCTGGAAGAACACTGGTGGGCAATGAAAACCCTCAGAGAAAGTTCCAGAGCACCTTGAGTTTTATTCCCAATAGGGTCAACTTCTTGAAATTTGGGTCTGCATCTGCCAAATTCAAGCGGCTTGCCACAGAAAAGGACCAGATTTCACAGGCTGTGCCCTCACCGAGTTCTCTTCGCTTGAGGGAGCGCTTCAGCGGCATGTTTGCTAAGAAACTTGACTGGGGTTCGCTCAAGAAGATGTGTGTTGAATGGATTAGGGACCCAATTAACATGGCCCTTTTTTTGTGGATCTTGTGTGTTGCTGTGTCAGGTGCAATTCTGTTCCTTGTCATGACTGGCATGTTGAACGGTGTGCTGCCAAGGAAGTCTCAGAGAAATACATGGTTTGAAGTGAACAATCAAATACTCAATGCACTGTTTACACTGATGTGTTTGTACCAGCATCCAAAGAGGTGCTACCACCTTGTGCTTCTATGCAGGTGGAGTCCACAAGATATCTCAAAACTCAGAAAGGTGTATTGCAAGAATGGGACTTATAAGCCCCATGAATGGGCACACATGATGGTAGTGATCATTCTCCTTAATTTGAATTGTTTTGCTCAATATGCACTTTGTGGTCTAAACTGGGGGTATAAGAGATCTGACCGACCGGCCATAGGAGTTGGAATATGCATATCTTTTGCTATTGGTGCGCCTGCAGTTGCTGGTTTGTATTCCATTCTTAGCCCTCTAGGTAAAGATTATAATTCTGAGATGGATGAAGAAGCACAGGTTCAAGATTCTGTTGCTCAGAGGCAAGATCAGCTGAGAGTGAAATCGTTTCAGAAGAAATACTCATTTGCATCCAGACAGCAACAGAGGGTTATTGAAAATAGACCACAGTGGAGTGGAGGAATACTTGACATTTGGAATGACATTTCGCAAGCATATCTATCACTTTTCTGTACATTTTGTGTCTTTGGTTGGAACATGGAGAGACTTGGCTTTGGAAACATGTTTGTTCACATTGCTACTTTTATGCTGTTCTGTATGGCTCCCTTCTGGATTTTTACCTTGGCTGCTGTTAATATTGAAAATGACACTGTTAGACAGGCTCTAGTGGCTACTGGGATCATTCTTTGCTTTTTTGGCGCACTTTATGGTGGCTTTTGGAGGATCCAAATGAGAAAAAGGTTCAATCTGCCTTCTTATTACTTTTGTTTTGGCAAACCTTCAGCTTCTGATTGCACACTTTGGCTATGTTGTTGCTGGTGCTCTCTTGCTCAAGAAGTAAGGACGGCAAATAGCTATGACATTGTAGAAGACAAATTATACAGGAAAGAAGGTTCTTATAGTGACCAACAGCCAATGTCACCTTTGCCTCGTGAAGATGTTGCATCAACCAAATCTGGCACAAGTTCTCCTTTGGGTAACAACTCTTCCCCTTCTATGATCAAGCCATCTAGTCCTCTAAGTTCAAGCAGTTTCTTGAAGGAATATCGTAGTCCAGAGAGACCACTATCTACTGTAAAAGAAGAGCTTTCTGAAAGAGGTAAAGATGATACAATGAAACCACCTTCTCCACCATTAATACAAAGGGGATCTCTTAGTCCCTGAAGGTGAAAGGCACGGATGCTTTCTGCTTCCTGCTAAACATGGCATTATATGGGATGGTCCAGTAAATTTTGTGCTCAGTATATCCTAATTCATGGTTTTATCCACTCAGTTCTCACACAGTGTATATCAATCTTGAATTTTATTTTAGGAAGTACATTCTAGATGTTGAATATCAATCACATTGTGCAATTAATTGAGTAGATGTTGGCTTGAAACCGAGGTCCTTTTGTTTCTTTTCTGAGATTTTCTTTACAATTTTCTCCGAAGATGAGATGATCTCAACGACACAGGAAATGGTTGTAGAGAACAGTGTACATTCTTAAATCTTAACGTGCTCCTTCTTGTGAGAGTTAAAATAAATGATTGTGTATGCACAACCAGGTTTGGTTTTCCAAATTGTATCTGGCAAATGACTTTTTTCACTGCTGTTGAGTTTCCCTGTTCATTTCAAGGCCTTGATGAAATGCTTGTACAGCTTGTTCAATCCAAGATATATCCATGAATGCATTACTGTGATTTTTCTGTGATGTTATCAATCACAACAAGTAGCATCTTTTGTTAAAGGTGATTGTATACATTATATTGGTGGGGGGCAGGTAGGAGACAGAACAATCTGATTTAAATGTATCATTTTAATTATACAATCAATTTATTTTAGTTTAAAATTGATTATGATCTAGGGATTTGAATAGATTGATTTTTGGCTTTTGTTTAATTAGCATTGTAACTATATTGGTTATGATTGGTTTGATTTAAATTTGTAGAGAGAAAAAAAGAACAATAAATTAGTTTTGTTTGGATTAAATAAAGAGTTGGTAAAGTCAATCTGAATGAGTGACTATTCAAATTTATGATGTTTCGGTATATTATATTAGATTTTAGTAGATATTGTGACTTCTTGAATGCATACATGAAATTAACATGCTTTTATCGATAAAATAACATGTTGAAGTGGGTAATAATACCATTAAAAAATAAATTTTGTGATTTCATAGTTTGTTGACAGGGGGAATACTTCCACCAGATAAATTCATTATTCTTAATTCCACTAGCAGCAAAATTATCAGTAGATCTATTTTATTTCTTATATATATGAGATATTCTAAAACTCACGTGATTTAATAGCCTTAACATATATTGATTTTTCACCTGTCAATGAATTAAATCATTATATACAAAAAGTCTTAACAACTGAAGTATAATCAAACTCCAACCACACAAATCTTCACTTTTTTTCTAATCAACAATATTAGTGTCATAAATTATTCTCATGGTAGCAAATGAACAAGAAAAGGTGATAAAATAAACTGTAACATTAAAGATTGAAAGATACCACAACATGCTCTCTCTTTCTAATCATGTCATCATATGAGAACCTCCTATGAAGATATCTCCATAATATTAAAAAAAAAAAACATAGAAGGAAAAATAGCCCTCTCCCAAATCTTGTAATTTCACAAATATGTACTTTTAAAAGTATGATAATATGATGTTAATATTACAAGTAAATTTATATTTATGAATATAAGTTTGTTTTAAATTGAATTATATGTCTTTTTTATTAAATTCAATAGAATCTATTCAATATTTTTTTTTAATTTTTAATTCTATAATTTATATTACATTGAATTTCTTTAATAGACATGTTTAATAAATATTGGTTTATGACTAATAATAATATCATGTAATATTTAATATCTATAGATTTTGTTAAGAAACTCTAATTCAAGAGTGCCTTTGTTTCTTTATTTATTTAATTTCTTAAATAAGAAAATATTTACTTATTCTGAGCGTAAATTTCTTATCTTTATTTAATTTCTATTTATAATCTTTTTTACACATTTTAATGAAATCATTAAGATGGAAAATAATGTGCTCATAGAACATGACAAATTATTTAGGTTTTTGAATTCAACATTTAAGGACTTCTATTTGTGATTAAACACCTTATTAGACTTTGCAAAGATTATGCACCAATAGGTCTCTTCATTATGACTATGAAAAATCTTCTACCTCCCCAAGACATTGTAACTGATTAAGGTGAAAAAAAATTTCTGTCAAATGGAAAAGTGTAAAGTAATGTGGCTGCGTTTGGTCAAAGTTGTCGGATCAGAAGAGTAAAGGCTATGCCTTTGTTTCATTTGAATTGGAAGATTTTGCCAAGCTCTTCCAAATGAGTATATTTTCACAAAAAATAATGGTTAAGGATATGATTTTGAATTCTCTTTTAGTGTGGTTTTAGTTAAGAAATTGGTTCAAGACACTAAATAAAAACACCCCTGCTGCAAATAGTTTTTTCTTAACATGTTGAAGGAAGTTACTTACCACTTCACTTTTCAAAATCTTATATTAATATTTCACAGAAGTAACATTCTAATATCACGCCAAAATAGCCTCATTCTCTCAACCTTTTGTGTAAAACACTTGATCAACATTATAATGATTCGTCTATAAAACAAAAAAACTGTGCATCAGATTTGTCAATGGTCCAAGCATTCCATTGAAAAATATATGCCATTCGTTCACAGTTGTTTTGCACATTACACACAGTTTGTCAAATATGATACATTAATATTGAATGAAGGACCTTTTGTTTGAGTTTTTCCCAAGAATTTGCTGACAATTGAATGAATTTGTGTTGTCATGCAGCTTCTCGTCTTTCTTTTCTCCAGTCCCATGGCTTTTCAGGATTGTTTGAAGCCCATAACCCAACACGCTTTGCTCTGGCTTGTTTTTCCCACTAACATAAAACCATAAGAAAGTTAAGAGATATCTATATAACATAACTTTGAAAAATAATGAAAGAACCATTAAGATTGGTTAGTAATTACTGTTTCTAGTTCCTGCCGTTTGTCATAGGCTCTGTAGTGCCATGCTAAACCCTTCTTCAACATGATTTCCTAATCACAAAGGAAAATCAAAATGAGAAACTTAGAAAGTAATGATAAATTTATACATCCATAACAAAACAATGAAGTGATTACCTGTACAAAAGTGCCATTACAATAGATATCACCTACACAACGACCATAGCGATCATCTCCATAAACAAGGACCCTCAAAGACTTTCCTTGAACAATCTTGACCAGTTCAGCTTTAGCTTCCTTTCCGTATGGCATTGCACTTTCTGGTGCATCAATTCCCCTGTTTTATGGCTAGAGTTCATTACTAGCTTCCACAACAACTTAACATTCTATCAGTAGTGCTTGTTCGCTCATTATTACCTTAATCGAATCCTATACTTCTTAGCTAGGATTTCCTCGTTTTGAATTTGAATCACCCTGAATAAACCAAACAATTAGAAGAAAAATATCAAGTGTTGGAAGCATAGACATAAGAAGTTGGGAAACTACAAACCAACCGATATCCTGAATCAATAATCTGTTTGTGAAATGCATCAGCATCTTCAAAGTTCCTTCGGGCACGTGCTTGTGATCTTTTCACTGCTGCTGCATGAACGTTGCCAGGGACAAATGCTGATTCTCTGGGGTCTGTTGTGCTGACATACACTGTTATGGTATCCCCATCTGCCACTGCTTTTGCATCAACCTAGTCCCATGGAAAATAATGTTGAACCATGTCATTTTGTCAGAAACCACATTTTCAGCACAAATACACATGATTTTATTTTATGAACTGCATGGAAATGTTATATTCTTACAGGCAAGGTGTGCATTTCAAATTTAACTCCATCAGGCAAAGTTGACGGCGGTTGAACTGTTCCTTGAACGAGGGTGTGTGGTTGAGGAAGACCATAGAAAGCCAGCAATCCCTATACATTAAGCAACATAAATTTCATCCACAATGAGCTTGTCTTTTTGCAGGTGACTTAGCCTCTAAGGTAGCATTATTCCATAGCACTCATACTTAATTCAAGGTTAGGAAGTTCATGCAAACCTCAACATCTGCTTTTTGGTGTCTTTTCAGTGTCTGAATGATAAGTATAGCTGCTTCTTCAGGTGTCTTGGGAGGGGGTTTTTCCTCTTTCCAAGCATCTACTAACTTTCTATACCTTCAAAAAAATTGTAAGGAACAGAAAGGGCACACACACATAGTTCAAAGGCAAATTTCTCAACAATCACTTGCAAGAAAATAAAACAAACTAAGTTTCTCACATAATTCAATCAGAATGACATACCAATTAGCCTGAGCCTTCTTAGAAGACACAACATGCTTGCTGAGTCCTTCTGGAACCTAAAAGATTGTAAAAGGGGAAAACATAAAGACCTCACAAATCAGTATACTAAATTAGCTTAAAAGCATAAACACCTCACAAAATGGACATGCCAGATTAGCTGAAAAACAGAATTAGAAAAAGTGTGAGTTCCTAATTGAAGGATTAAGGGAGCAACAAGCATGCACCTGGGAGGTGATGTCAAAGTGAAAGAGATCATGGGCAAGTGCCGATACACCAACGGTGGCAGCGGAAACGCCGTGAGGTCCAAGTGAACCAGAATCACCAGCTGCAGTGGGCTTGCTGCAATGCCCGTACAGAAACCTCAGGGCGTTACCCATGATTCAGTTTGATCAAAGGTTGAAACTTTTGAGAGATTGGAACAGAAGAAGGAGGAAAAAATCTAGGGGCGAGAACAAATCAGGAATTGGGATCGGTACAGAGATAGTGCACAACAGGTGGCGTGCTGTGATTGGCTATTGCCTTGAATTCTTAGTTAATGTTGTTGGGAAGGAACTGTGGAAGTTCCTCGTCAACGGTCTAACGTAAAACATGCGTAAGGCTTTTTGATGGTAAATTTACTTAAAAGTTTTTTCTTCAATTTTAAGAATTAAAAAACTAATGTGACGCTGTATCACTTTAAAACTAATTTAAGATTTTCATCTACATGTTAAGAATAAGAATTTATTGGTACTACTACTTGAAAGATAATTATGTACAATAATTAATTTATTATCATACGTTTATGTTATCTTGTTATTGTATATATTATTTATTGGAATTTAAGTACAGATAGCATGTGCAGGTGGAATGAATCTTAATTAACGTTACTAGATCGTAAGTGTTTATATTTATTTTTTCAAACGTTTGAACTATTAATATGTTGACTTTCAGTTTTGTGTAGGGTTAGAGAAAAAAAAAAGAAAAAAAAAACGTAAGAAATAAGAGAAAAATTGGTTCAATTTGAGAAAAAAAAATGGGTGAGAAGAAAAATGATTTTGTTTGTCATAATAATATTATTT
>Ga0123340_1006019_pt1 | contig 11565 bp, 10 predicted proteins | sample SirMexnodulemix_FD_89961 | JGI IMG/M metagenome (GOLD analysis project Ga0123340, IMG submission 89961) | Root nodule microbial communities of legume samples collected from Mexico - Siratro Mexico nodule mix | ecosystem: Host-associated > Plants > Roots > Nodule | place: Mexico: Nepantla... | reverse complement strand
TAAAAATAAAAAATTTTTAATTTTTTTTATTAAAAATTATTTTTTAGTTAGATATTATTAGTAAGTTTTTTTTTTTTTTTTATCAATATCACATTAGTAAGTGTTTTCTCTATCAATGTCGGTAAATCTATTCTTTTTACCGTTGTTAGCAAAGATATTTTCTTTGTCACACTAAAATTGTGTTATATGTTGTCTTAAGATTTTTGTTTATAATACGTATTAGAGATTTTTATTTATTTTTTAGTAATGTTGATTAATATTGTTTACCACCAATTGGAAGACAAATTGTTTAGCTAATACAAGTTGAGTAGGCTATAGAAAATAAATCGACCAATGATATCAAAAAATAAGCTTAGTAAGCGTCAATCAAAATAATTATAGACAATGACAACTAAAATGTAACATTGACTATAAAGAGAATTCTTATTAACATAAACTAAAAGAATCTTAACAAAATTGGATAAAAAAATAGATTTAACCAACATCAACTAACAAATATTACTAATTTTTTAATTATTAAATATTTATATTAAAATAAATTTTATATTTGATTATAATCGAAATATTATATTCAGATAAAAAAATAAAATTTAATAAATTTAAAATACCTGATCAAGACATAGCATTTTACAAATAAAACAACTCAATTTTAAACTTGAACTTAAGCTTTGGAATCAAAAGAAAACTGAAACTGCCTACTTTTTCTATCCCACCTTTAGAGAAGTGAAAAGGCAAGAGACCATGAGTGACAGGAAATGACAACAAGAACATAAACATTTAGCAGGTCATATGCTATCTTTATGCTCTGACCAAAATGTACGAAAGGTTGCATTCAGACGCCAACAGATATTTTAGACTTGCTTCAAAATATCAATTATCTTACTATAACAATACAAAATCATCACTATCATTCATGCCTGGAAAAATGGACTTGGAACAAAATAATAAATTCGTTTATTATCCAAAGGTCAATGTTTCATACACTCTACCCCTTCACTCAAGGTGTTACCTCAACTCCACTGCAGTTGATTATGATTTATGGGCCAGACCTGTTTTATTTTATGGAAGAAAAGAGGCCACCATTTGGAAATGGACTTCGTTATATTGTCACTAGCAATTCTGCCAAGATATTTTTGGAGCAACACATAGCAGACTCCTTCATATTTCACAGAATCAAACTGTACAGAAATAATTAATTACATTTGCAGGCAATCACATGTGACCACAATAATTGTCAGCGTAAAAACACATTCATGTAACATTTATGTAATAAAGGTGGCACCAAGACTTCTGGAACCAGTGAAGAGGCATTGATTCGTAAATTTTGAAGCTTTCCATTTCCCATATGGTTGAGTGAATTATAACACAGACAACAGGCTGGCTACTTGTTAAAAATGATGCCAAAATTCACCTTACAGGAATGTACAAAGTTGTAAAGGTGGAATTCATGCTATTTGAGATATAACTTCACTGGCTTCAGGGCAATGATGTCAATTCATATCCCAAGATACAGTCCACACAACTTGTAGACAGCACTCAACTATCAGGAACCTGTCTACGATGGGAGGAGAGGTTGTTGTGTACCTTTGACAAAGGTGGCAAGCTCTGTAGGTGCTACCACCATTCTTAACCACTTTTGTAGCTCTTCACCCTCAACTTTCTCCTTTTCTGAAGAATAAGCACCACTAGAACATGAGAAATAAGCCAGAATGAAGAGTTTCAACATCAGTATCATATACATTCACAAAAGCAAATGATCCCAAATTAATCAAAATCCCTTACATGACCAATAAACTCCAGGTGGAATGAACTCGTAATTGGTTACAGAAGTTCTAAATCCAAATCTAAAATAATTCTTCGTGCCATTTCACTGATGGCTTAATGACACAAGTGAAGATACAAACAGCGCATGCATGTGTATGGTCAGATGAGCATTTGGTCACACTTCAGGCCAAACAGCTAATGCTAGGGAGCATGTGACACTGATATCAAGAGTTATGTACTTGAACTTCAAGTACAATTCATTATATTCTTTATTTAAACAGTACACCCTTAACCTTAACCCTAAACATATCAATTAAACATGTAAGTATTTACAAGATATTGCATGTATTCATCGCTATTGATTTGTAATGGCCAGAGAACAAACTGCTAAATCACCTAGCATTAAGAACACTAAGCATAATTACCTTCCAAATCAGCACCAAGACCCTCCAAAACAGTAGGATTTGCTCGGATAATGGAGAGTGCTACAGCCAGTGCAGACTGCAGTAATGTTTGCACCTCTTTTTGAACAAGATCGACAAGATGTCCCTGTTGAATTCAGACTAAAATCAGCATAAGCAAGAATTGAATAGGAAGAAGAAAAAGTCAGAGAACTGCACGACCTGATCCCTTCCCCAAGGAACTGCTCCCCCAAACTCATCAACTCCACCACTAGAAAGAGTGGCTATTGACACAGGGCCTATGGTCTGACTAAGACCATATTCAGCTATAGCCTTGTACGCCATGTCAGTTGCTCGTCGTATATCATCAAGTGCTCCTGTTGATACTCGACCAGAAAAAACAACTTCTTCGGCAGCACGTCCTCCAAGAAGGGTCACCAGGCGACCATGCAACTCATCAACAAATAGCAAGTATCTATCCTCAGTTGTTGGAGGAATATAAGTAAAGCCCAAAGCCCCTCCTGACCTTGGCAATATACTTAGTTTCTGATGACATACAAGATATTAAGGCATTGAATATCCTTAAAAAGTATTTCATGATGATTAATGAAGAGCAACATATAGATTTCCAAGATACAACTTACATATACACAAGTACGCTGCAAATTTTCAGAGTAACTTCTACAACTGTGAGTATTTGTTTACAGATAATATGACGATCAATAAAAAAAACGAAGCACAACCCAAACTTATTGGAGCATAGTAAACACAACACTTTGCTTGCAGAAGTCTCCTATCTAAGATTTTCACAATTTCACCTCACTTCTATTTATCAGATATCACTCCAGAACTTTATACATTATTCACCATAACAGCTAGAATTTCCAAATATCATCCCCAATGCTTATGAAAATTAACCCATCCACCTCATCTCGCATCCCCAACCCCATAAAGACAAGCAAAAACAACTTCTGGCCAAAGGCTAAGAATCAAAAAAGCACAGCCAATATGAACTAGAAATAACCAATCATCAAACATAAATGCAGTAATTCTAGTCACAGGCTAATATACAAAGAATCCTAAAAGCATGGCAACTGAAATCCAAAATTTCAAATAGGCAAATATGCATAACACAAGCTCAATCTGCATATCTGCAATGGCCGTGACATTTTTTAGTTACCAGTAACAGAGCATCTTCAACCATTTACCTCAACACGTGGCTGTCCCGGAAGAAGCTTTGCAACTGCAGTACCTACTACAGCATGACCAGCCTCATGTCGTGCTACTACAGCCTTCTCACTTCCTCGCAACTTGGCAGTCTTCTTCTCTATGCCCTAAAACAAAACAATTTGGTTCATATATAACACAACCAATTGCAGAACTGAAATTTTAATTACATGTTAATTTGACAGCAAGAAAAACCAGACCCAACTACATATGGTAACAGTCAAGTATGTAAAAATTAGATATATAAACATCCAAGAACTTAAAAGAACCAAAGGTCATCAAAACAGTTTATGTCGGCCATCACTTGAATACAAGTTAGACTACTTTTATCCATAAAATACAACTATGTCAGTAGGGCAGTAAAAAGACCAACTAATTAGAGTGAATTATAGGCCATCGTGAGAACATTTGACTTACAGCTATAGATCTTTCTACAGCTTGGATGAAATCAAGTTTTTCCACCACAATTTTATTTTGTCTTCCCGCCAGTAAAGCAGCCTCATTTACAAGGTTTGCAAGATCTGCGCTGTAACAATGTAACAAGCAAGGTAGTCAAAATCAGGAATTTTACCTTTAGGAGAGGGGTAAAAATTGTAAACAGAATCACCAGATTTAACAAAATTAATACACATTAGCTAGTATTCATATAAATTCATATATACGTAAATCAGTCTATTTATAACCCATATTCCATAGCCATGCATCATATTCACAAGTCATAGCCCATAAAGCAGTAAAAGCTTAACAACTCCAAAACACAAGTATACAACACATCAAGTTATAATTAACAACTTAACAAGGCATAAAACTTGAACAACTCAAGCAAATAGTAATATTCTAATCCTAGAGTCTAGATGTCTAATCTAACAAATGTGCCGCATTATAATCACAAGGATCCAACATTTGATCCCCATCTTCAGCTCCAAAAATAAAATCTTCAGCTCCATCAACTGGGAACAAGGTAACAAAAAAAGGTGGGTGTGGGGAACAAGAAGAGAGCAAGAGGATGCATTCAAACAGAACCAGCAAAAGCATAAAAACCCAATGTCAACAGAGAAACAAAGAAATTCAAGTTCAAGCAAAAAATAGAACAGAGAACAGAGATAAAATGATGGGCGGAAGCTGCAGTTCAGTTTTCATTGTTGCAGATGCCTAGTGAAGGAGTAGCTCACTATTAACAAAATGAAAGCAGCTTCGAGCAGTGTTGAGCCAAATTGGGGATCACCAACTTCTAAAGCGGGTAAAAAGGGTCATGTAAAAAAATTTAATAGCATATCAGTTTCAATTAAAAAAAAAATCACATGCTTTCAGTGATTTGATGACTTGAATCCCCATTTCATTGGTTGTTTGAATCTTTCATAGGGATTAAAATATGATTTTTTTTTTACTATCATCGTAAGAAGTACAACAACAATAGTATTATCCCACTAGGTGGAAGGTAATGATGAACAAGTTTCCAACTGAAATTCCAATCTCTATATTTTCAAAAAAGGGAGAGCAGGTGAGAGCAGCATACTTACCCAGTAAAACCAGTGGTCATACTAGCAATGTCACCAATGTCAACATCCTTGGCCAAAGGAAGTTCCTTCTTGGAAACGTGAACTTTTAGGATTGCTTCTCTTCCAATCCTATCAGGTGTTTCTACCTAAGAATTATGGAAAGTTTATTAAAGATATAAGTAAAGTTGATAATTGTCAATTAATATCAACTTTTAAACCATAGGATGTTAATTATTAAAAATTAAAAATAGAATTCAGACCATAACTACACGATCAAATCTTCCTGGCCGACGAAGTGCAGGGTCCAAGACATCTGACCGATTAGTAGCTCCAAGAACAATCACTGCAGAATTGCTGTCAAACCCGTCCATCTCCTGCAGTGCAACTTTAACAAATTAGTTTTATTAGGGTAGTTTTACTTATTTATTTCTTTACATTCACAAGAAACAAAAAATGTCATAGGAATGCTGACAGTGAGCAACTGATTCAAGGTTTGCTCTCGTTCATCGTTGCTGACCATGCGAAATTTTCCATCACGACTTTTAGCTACGGCATCTATCTGCATACCAAAAGACATGCTGATCTGATTAATATAGTAGGAGTGTTTAGGATAACTGCAAAAATTAAATTATTTGAATAATCAATTATTGTTATAATCAATTACAATCAGAATCACTTTTTGTTTCGGTAAGTCTGCCAAAAAGTTATTTCAAGATGCGTAATTTCATTTGGACACAACAAAAAGTATGTACAAACCTTGAAAAGGAAAATAAAATGTTGAGAAATAATAAGTTACAATCATATTCATAAAATTAGTATACATTTTCAGAAAAAAAATAAATCTTTTACTAATTTCAGCTACTATCTTACACATACAGCTGAAATTGCAAACAACTTTTCTATCCCAGAAACAGCTGAAACCTTTAATTAATATTTCCCAAACCTGCTGAACCAAATGATCCACCACAAAAGAAGAATATATATATATATATGTTTATATATATTTACATATACCTCATCAATAAAGATTATGGCCGGAGCTTCCCTTTTTGCCCTTGCAAATAGATCTCTAACACGGGAGGCACCCATACCAACATACAATTCTACGAACTCACTAGCAGAACAACTTATAAATGGCACATCTGCTTCCCCAGCCACAGCCTTTGCCAGTAAAGTCTTACCTGTGCCAGGAAGACCCACCTGTAAGGTAACCAATAGATATTCACTGCCTAGATATCAATCTAAAGCAATATAAAAATTTTCACATATGCAGAAAAGACAGAAGTTAAAACATTTCATAAATTTATGCCCAAGACTATCTATGCCATGCACAACACGATAGTGGTCCTCTATATTGCAAGTTAATTATTACTTAAATATGAGAAAATATGTTAGGAGGTATTGGATTAGGATTTGAAAGGATTTTACAAGACCTTTTGGATAAAAAATTCTTATGGTATTTCATTTAAGACTTTTAAATAATACAAACAAGTCTTGTGTTATTCAGTCACAACTATCAGAATTTTTGAGGAGGACAACAAAACTCAGTGATATTCAATAAAAAATACTTACAACTTATAAAAGTCTTCTAGTATTCAAAAATTACAAATTTCAATAGAGTACGTTTTACGATGGACTTTTTGTGATTTTTAATACGAGACTTACCTAGACACTTATTATTTCTACTATTCCAACTAGTTGTCAGAGTTTTCTTTTCTCTTTTCATTGAAGACAGTGTCATGGCCGTGTTGATAGATTTTCAGTTAAACCAGTTGACAAATTTTCATCTTCCGCATTATTAGATAATTAAATTGAACCTATTATTGATATCCAGGAGCAAGAATGAGAAAATGTTAATGTGAAGAAGGCTAGTACAGTTTATGTATGAGGACAAATGTTACTTAGCAGACATAAAGCTAGAATCTATTAGCTATTAAAAAAATTGTGTTGGTTTTCTAAAAATCCATTGAGTCTTTTCAAATTTTATATATCAATAAAATATTTTCAAATCATTTAAATTCTTACAATATAAATTAAAAAAAAAAATCTAAACTAAAAAATCTTGGTTATAAAAGTCTTAATCTTTTAAGATATAAATCAAATAAAATCTAAACTAAAAAATCTTGATTATAAAGGTCTTAATCTTTTAAGTCAAAACATTACTACGTAGTCTTTTAAAATCCACAAGACATTTTTATGTCAAAATAGTCTTTTAAAATCTCAAGATACACCCTTAGTGTCAGGAAGTAGACAATCCTGCTGGATTTTTAACCCAGGAATTCCTCCCAAAGAAAATTTGACATATGTGATCCATTCTCAAACAATTATTCACAACTATAGAGTTGGATAATACAACATATGGTTCCATCCTGGTATATGAGTATAACTTTTCAGATATTCTAACTATAACTTACCAAGAGAACACCACGAGGTGGGCGAGCACCAAGCCTTACATATCTATCTGGATTTCGAAGAAATTCCTGGCAAATGAACATTAGCTAGTCAAAATTAAAACCTTGTATCACCAGAAACTGAAGAGAATATAAGAATAAGCTGAACAATAAAAAGCTTTTAACCCTACAGACTGTAAGTGGTGAAAATGATAAAAGAGTCCAGCTTACCACAATCTCTTCTAACTCCTCTTTAGCTTCATCAACACCAGCAATATCAGCAAAAGTTACTGTTTCTCCTTGTTCAGATGACTTCATACCAGCAGAAGTGCCTGATTTGCGGTACCGTATCTGACCGGCTGTATGCTGTGCAGCATACAATTATTCAGAAAAAACATCATTTTAAATCTGTAGGAAGCCTAGGTTGTATGAGAAGATCCAAGGAATTAAGATGGGACAGAATGCAAACTCACACCTGAGAAAAGCTTACAGGGACTCTATGGAGAAGCCCTGCAAGCACAGCAGCATAAAACAAGGCTATCTGTGAATATGAGAATGAAGTCAGTATGCCACGTGTGATGTATCATATTATTATGGAATCTACCTCGAAAATAACGAAAATTCATAACTAATTGGAATAAGCAGGTCAATATTTTGCACCAGTCATACAATATTGAATTGATAATGGAATACTAGTGAAAGCGAAAATAACCTAGTCATAAACTACAAATACAATATTGCATACTAAACAAATTTCAAATAGCTTTTGTTATATTGTGCAGATTGTTCTCATGAACCCAATATAAAAGTTAGCTATTATCAAACAATCAACGTAATTCAATGCTTTAAGAAATTAATCCTCCAAATAGGCTTATTGTGGCTTTCTGAGAATAATCCTTCTAAACTGGCATAATGATTCACAAAGGATGGGAGCTGCATCCACAACTCTAGCTGCTCTTCAAGAAGGAAACATTTAAGTGCCAACATTTTAGTCCAGCTCCTTCACTGTAGCTATTGATATTGATGCTTGAACTGCTACACTAAGTATAAAAAGACTTGTCTTTTAACTAACCATTATAATTTTTGGTCTAGTAGTAAGAGTCCAATCTAATAATTGGTATTAGAGTCGAGGTCAAGAGATAAATTTTCAGTGGGAAAATTGTTTAGAGGGAGATTTTGCATGTTGCATCAATTATCTCATGATGCATAAATCAGGTGGGTCAAGTCAGAATCAAAGAATTTGATTCCTAACAAGACAATTGCTAAGGGGTAGATTCTTGCAAGGTGCATCAATTGTCTCATCCCATAGCATAGGTCAAGTAAACCAAGTTTCAATGGAATCTTTCATGCTTGTTTCAGTTTGAATAAATCAATTTGTTTTGTTTCATTAGCCATTAGTACTAGTATATTAGCTAGCTAAGTTATTAATTTGCATTAAGATAATAAGATGCTAGAGAAAGCACTTTCTGTTGCACTCTATTCTTTCATCAAGTTATGTATCTTCACGGTTTTCTCTCTGTTAACCACTGCTTTCGTTCTTTTTAAACCAACAAAAATAACCATCATTATTGCACCTCTTTCAAGTCTCAAATAGAATATTGCATACTAAACAAATTTCAGATGGTTTTTTGTATTATTTTGTGCAGACTGTCCTCATGAATCCAATAAAAATTTAGCTACTATTAAACAATCAAAGTAATTCGATGGTTTAAGCAATTAATACTCCAAATGGGGCTATTGTGGCTTTCAGAAAATTATCCTTCCAAAATAGTACAACGGTTTACAAAGGATGGGAGCTGCATCCACCACTCTAACTGCTCTTCAAGAAGAAAGAAACACTTAAGTAACTAGATTTTAGTCCATTCCTATCATGTAGCCACTCATATTGGGCATTTACCGAGTTTAAATTTTCTGGTAAAACAATTGCTTTGCTTCATTCCGAGAATAACCATATTTTGTATTCCTCTTTCAGGTCTCAAATTTATTATTCAAACAATTGTACATACTGCTACAAGAACATCAAGCTTCAAAACACTTGCCTGCCCCATTAATAAGGTAAAAGAAAATAATTAGAAGGGTGGTAAGGCTGACGGTAAGTGAGAGATTGAGGCAGTTATTTGTAGAAAATACTACCTTTAGTTTTGTATTAAAACTCCAGGATGAAAATTATGTCTAGAAAATTAATGCTGGTATCTAGTTAGTTCCATACTAGAAACTGCAGTATGGTAGTACTGTGTAGAAAATAACCACGTATAGTTACGTATTAGATGCATATATCTGATAGTAGGTTTTGTAAAAGAATACTCGTTTGTCTCCAGCACCACAGTAATAACACTAGTTCTAGTTTAATTCTCAAACTTCATATATCTCTAAAATCACACACACAACACAAGTGTTGCCAAATGCTTACCAGTGCAGAGTTAAAGAATCCACCAGATCGCTTATCCGGGGACCCAAACTCCACCTTATTGTCCAGCATCTTTTCATAGGGAGTTCTGATATCACTTGGCCTTGTGGTACTGTAAACTATCCTCTTAGTTGGTGCAACACTCTTCACCAAAGATTCTGATTCCTGCAACCTAGTAATACTACTACTACTACCACCACCATTCTCTGCTACAGCATCACCACCACCATCATGGCTAGTTCCAACACCAGCCTTCAACTTGAACATGACGTGGACCCCATCCACCTCCACCTTCTGCACCTCGTCACTATTGATCCTACTCAAAAACTCACTATAAGGCACACTCACAAACACCGTCGGAGCCTTAGGATCCGACCCGGGCAGTGGGATTCCGGGCCGCAGCAACCGCATGACGAAGAACCCAATCCCTATTTGCAAAAGCAGAATCCCAATTTCCTGAACCTGAATCAGTGGCTGCCACCGCCACCGGCGCCACCGAGACCACCACCCGCCCTTCCGCCGGTTCGAACCGGCGTCGTCGTCGCCGGTCTTCTCCTCGCCGGAATCCGCCGCGGAATCTGGTTCTCCGGCAGAACAACACGCCCATGATGATCGGTGGTGACCCCACAAACCGTACCTGAGGGAATCGTTGGGCGAAATTGGGAATCGAAAACGACAGAGGGTGTCGTCGAGGGCGGGAAGCGAAACCCTAGAATTTGCGCGGGAAAATGGTTGGTAGGGTTTTAATTTGGTGTGGGTTAAAGCTGAGAAATAGTGATAGTTATGCTCTAAAGGTAACATTCGAAGCGAGTGAGAGAGACTCAGATACGAAAAATCGGAACTTAAAACGTGGGTATTGGAGTTTGCAGAGTTGCAACAATGGTGGATGAAGAAGAAAGAAGAAGAGAAGGGTATTTGAAAAGAGAATGATAACCGTTGGATTTAGCGGGACTAGGAAGATCTCAACCGTCGATTTCCTTGTTTTTCGACACTCTAGTCAATGGTCAATAATACTTGCCATCACTCATGTTTTTGTATTGTTTTTCTTAATTTCATACGCATGCCATGGACTATGCATGAGATTGCTATTTTTAATAATTTTTTATCGTCAAAAACAAAACCTGTGCTTTGTTTTATAAATAAATAAAATAAAGCTTTAATTACTTTTCAAAGTACATAATAAAGTTAGGTATTTTTAATTAAACTTTTATTAAAAAATTTAGTTTATTAAATCCTTAAAATTTTATATTTTTTAATTAAATTTCTGTCGTTTAATCTTATTATTAAACATAGAACTACATTATCTAATATTAAAACAAAATAACTAGTGACAAAATTAGAAACTTAATTAAATCTAAAATAAATAATCATGATGAACATTTGACGATATTTCTTCTTGGACTGTCAATAAATTTAAGTCACATTGAGTATTGGTTCATAGAAAAAAGTGTGGAACCAAGGAGCCTAATTTATTTTGCATAAATTATGCCAAAAATATTAAAAATTATAGTCAAGTAAAGTAACATTTAAAAAAATCAATGTTTTCTTAATAAATGTGTAAAAAATAAATGTTAGACTTGAAAACACATGAGTCATAATAAGTTTAAGGATTAAGTGTCTTGTAAAAAACTAAAAGAAATTAAAATTAAAAATTGTTAGGTCTTAAATAAGATTCTAAATTATAAAAAAAAAAAATCAATTCTATAATAGCGTCAAATTTCAAGAAAAATGACTTTATAGCATTAAAGATGGCTTTAATAGGTAATGGTTGTGTGCAATGAGAATGGAAGACTTGTAAAATAAAAATAAAAAAATAGAGTAGCTTTTGTTTAGGCGTGGAAATTTGACTTATAAGAAAGCATTCAGCAGTATAATAT
>Ga0123340_1006017_pt1 | contig 11565 bp, 13 predicted proteins | sample SirMexnodulemix_FD_89961 | JGI IMG/M metagenome (GOLD analysis project Ga0123340, IMG submission 89961) | Root nodule microbial communities of legume samples collected from Mexico - Siratro Mexico nodule mix | ecosystem: Host-associated > Plants > Roots > Nodule | place: Mexico: Nepantla... | reverse complement strand
TTCATTTGTGATAAATAATTTATGCAATTTTTAACTTCAGATCATTTTATAAAAGATATTAAAAATTGATTTAGAAACAAAAGAATAGTGATAAAAATATAGTAAGAGATAAATAGTTAAGAAAGTAGACATATAAGTAAAGATAAAAAGGATTTGAGGTAGTTGAAAATTAATTTTTAAACTACTTATTAAAGGAAATGAAATAAATTTAAATCTAAAATTGAGATTTTGGAAGGAATAAACTAGTTTTATGTATCTATAAATTGGAATAATTGTGTAGTCTGTTACTCTCTCATCTTCAATTTCATTTGGTTTCTCTTTTATCAAGTAAAGGCGAAATATTCTTTATTAGTAGCTGTTTTTATCTCTTAGCATCATTGTTACCTCAGGTTTATGCTTTGTTTAAAGTGTTATCCATGAAGCAAAGTTAGAGATTGAAAGCTTGGAAGGATTTGAAGATTCTCTTCGATTTTGGTGCATGGAGTTTTTATGGGTTTAATGATTTAAGTTTTTCCCAATTTTTATTGATTTTACTTAGTTTACTAATTTTGTGTTTTAGACCTTTGAGTATTGGATATTGTTCATAAAATATGAAAAAAATTATAAAATTAAAAAAGAATGCGACTGCTATTTACTATAATATATAAGAAAAATAATAATTACAATCTCTCCTAATATTAGTAAGAAAAATTTGACAATATCAGAATGAGCGGAGAGTAAAATACCGATATTTTATAATGTATTTCGGAATTTTATCCAGTAATATATTTTTTCCAATATTTTTCAAAATATATAATTTAATTTAATATGTTCAGAAAAAAGTGTAAAAATATTTTGGTAATTCAGTGGAATAGGGAAGTGTGGAAAACAATTACGTAGGTGCTAAAAGCAGGAGACGAGAATAGCCCAAATATTTTTGTGGGTGAGGGCCCACATGGAGAAAGCTATAAATTGACCAAACCCGAAACGAAGCGGTGGCACTGAGTTTCGCTGTGGCACCGAGCTTCACTGAACTTCACTGAACTTGAGTTAACGAACTGATACAAACTGAACTCTGCACTCACATTTTCATTGCTCTTTTCTATCTTCAACGCAACATAGGAGAGAGCAATGACTTGCAGGGACAATATTCTCTCCGATACCCCTTTGTGAGTGTCTCTATCCTTATTCCTTTTCATTTTCAGTTCGTCATTATTTCTATGTGTTGAATAATTCACAAAATTATAGGGATAACAACACCGGTTTCAGTGTGAAAAATACAAACGATCAAGCTAATTGGAAAGCTATTTGGATGAAGCCTGAATCCCATTCATCTTCCAATTTGAACAATGGATGGATGGTGCCCTATAAATTATATGATGTCAAGGGTCCCATTTCTGATTCAAACCCTAATGTTGACTCATCTAGATGGGTTTTGTGCAATGAGGTTCAATTGATAGCCATTTCGTTGAAACGCATGGAAATTATATACAACGATACTGTGTCAAAGCTTGTTGCTTTGGGGCACAACGAGGATATTGTCGTGAAAGTGATTTTGCACAATGCTCATTGTTATGGCGCCAACGATTTGGCAACAGACCTGCTGCACAACACCTTGGCTTGTTTTAAAAAGGGGAACTTGGTCATGTATGAGTCCAAGCCTGCGTTCTCGGATTTGAAGAAGCTTGAGGAGTACACTCTGATGAATCTTGTGTCTTTGTTGCAAGAAGTTAGACTCGAGTTAGGTCCGGGTGATGCTATGTGGTGTCTTCTCATGTGCGATTACAATGTGTTAAAGGCAATTACCATCCATATTCCTGTTGTAGGCATGAACATGTGTCCTCCTTTAACCGAGGTTGAGAACGAGGAGTGGAGATTTAGAAAAGAGTGGGGCTCAGATATTCCTTTCAAAGGGTTCTTTTGTGGTAAGGAGATGACTATACGGTTACATAGAGATATTGAATTCCCAAAAAGATTTGATCTCACTCCTGCGATGATTTGTTCGTTGAAAAGCACTGTTGCAGCGTTTGCTGATGGTTATAAGGCCAACTCAGAGCAGGTCCAGTCAAATGCAGAAAAAATTTCTGTGACTAGCACTGTTTCGAAATTGGACTCTTTGGCTGTGACTGCAGTCGTTGGTGATCTGCCTGGTCACTCTCACAGTATGAATGACCAGGATAACTTTAACTCTGTGCTGAGTAAATTTCATGATCTAAATATTGATGAGAACGTGGAGTATGTGGCAGAAGATGAAAAGGATTCGATGATATTTACTCTATTGCATCAGATAAAGGATCTTCGTAAACAAGTCAAGGAGCGGAAAGATTGGGCTCATGAGAAGGCAATCCAAGCTGCAAGAAAGCTTAACAGCCATCTAATTGAGCTGAAAACATTCAGGATAGAAAAAGAGGATAATCAAAGACTGAACAAGGAGAAAGAGGCAAATGAGGAGCCTGAGGACCCTGCCATGGTGAGACTCTTAGAAATGGAGGAGGCCTTGAGAAAGACTTGTGGTCAAATGGATCTAGCAGCTGCAGGAGTCGGAAAACTTGAGGCGGAGAAAGCTGAAATCAAAGCAGAGTTAGAAGCTTGTAAATTAAGTGCATCAGAGTCAGTCGCAAGCTGCTTGCAAATTGCAAAAAGGGAGAAAAAGTGCTTAAAGAAGCTTCTGGCTTGGGAAAAACAGGAAGCGAAGTTAAAACAGGATATTTCAGATGAAAAACAGAAGATTTTGGAGATACAAGAAGAGTTGGCTCAGATTAAACAACGTGCAAAAGAAGCTGAGGTTTGCTCATAATTTTGAAATCTACATTTTCTGCATAAAGGCTTTGAACTATTTTCACATGAATCATTGAATATATCTAACCTGAATTTGGAGTTTGTGGAGTGATTTTGAAACTTGTTGTTTGTTGAGTTTGTGTTTGTATATTACTGGTTTGGTGTAGTATTTACCATCGGGGACTTGGATAAAATTGTCGTGTCTTCTTTTTTGTCCATTTCATCATACATTAGGATGTTTGTGCTTGTAACAGAACAGTGTATGTGCAATGTGAATCATGGAAAGCAAAGAGGAGGAGCTTTATTCAGTGAGACACGCATCTGACTTGGATATTTGTGCAAGACAAGCATGGGACCTACAACCTCAACAGGGTGCTCTGAATGCCTCTCGTACATTGCGTGTATATATGCTTCTTGGCATGTTTATAAATGCATATACACGTGCATGGTGTTTTTGGATTTTGTGCTTTGTCTGTTATTTTTATTTGAAATCAACCAAAATTGAATTGATTTCTCGTGAATGAATTCATGAATTCATGAATTATACTAATATTCTGGAGTTGCTGGCATTAATTAGAAAATTGCTCCAAATTATCAGAAATAGCTGTGTATTTGTATATATGCCTGTTGACGGATATGTGAAGAATTCATGTCTTTTAGTCCATGATGATCCTAAATACACGCATTCGATTTCTTGGTGTCTTGTTATTCGAAATCTAGAAAGTGCATCATATGAGTATTTCTCATGGTTATACCTAAATTTTCCTTAGTTCATTGCCTTCTGATCTATTAGTATGATAAGTTTTGTCCGCATTGAATACGCTCAGTGCAACTTTCTTACCATTTTAACCTCTTTTGTATGACAATGGCAATTTTTGCCTGGTGCTTTCTTAGTTTTCTGCTTGGTGGGCCTTCTCTTTTCCTGAACTACTTTATAATTAAACTATCTGTGTATCAGAGCATATGCTTGTTTTGAATCCTTTATTCTGCTTAATAATAAGTTTTGACAGGTCATGAAGGGTGAAGAGTTAAAGGCTAAGGAGGAAGCCTTAACACTGATTGAAGAGGAACGCCGTTCTATGGAAGCAGCTGAGGCTAATAGAAAAAAAAATCTTAAGGCTTTAAGCCTGAAGATGGAGATAGATTTCCAGCGTCGCAAGGATGATCTCCTAAGACTGGAGCAGGAGATTTCATGTCTTAAAGCATCTGCACGGTCGGCTATTTTGCCTACAAGTGAATCTGAGGTTGAAGAGCCCCACAGAGAGATAATTGCTAAGCTTCTGCAAGAATTAGATAACGTGCCGGAATTTTCTGGAAAACAAGCCACCGGTAATACTGATAGAGAATGCATTATTTGTGGAAAAGATGAGGTTTCCGTAATTTTCTTGCCATGTGCACACCAAGTTATGTGTGCCAGTTGCGGTAAGGAGTATGGGAGAAATGGCAAAGCTATTTGTCCATGCTGCTGGCTTCCAATCGAACAGAGAATTCGTATATTTGGGGCAAGTTCGTAGTCTTTGCCATGGAGCTTGAGCTTGATCGGGAGTAGTTTATTTACATAAAAGCTTTGTTCTTCCGTCAACCTAACGTTTTGAAGGTCTGAATATCTGTTATTAGCTGGAAAATAAGAAATAGGAAAATAGGAAAAAGAGTGTTTTGAAGGCATTAGTCAAGGATTATAACATATAAAGAATTGAATGAGTAAAGACTTTTGAATTGTTAATGCAACAAATGTTAATTTGATATCAAATACTGTTTGATCTTTTGATTCCTTGATAACTATTCTTGTATTGTATGGTTACTGGGCACGAGACTAAGAAATAAGCAGCTGCATTGTCTGCGTTGGTTGCTTTCGGTTTTTACCCCTTAAATCTTATAAATTTAGAAAATACAAAAGGGTTTCACAGTATTTTGCCCCTCTAGTTTGTTTTTCTCAGACCACGATCTTTTATTTCCTGTATCCTAAATCTCTTTTAAATTTGTGTAAAATTAAATAAAATGGCATATATGTAGTTAGTAAGTCTGAAACAAAATAATAGTCAAATAAAATAAACTTGATAGAATTTGAGAGTTTTAAAGGGAGCATTTTTAAAAAATGAAATGAATTGGGAAAATGTTTGATTGTGGGATGATAAAGTGTAATGTATTCTTTTGCTGATTCTAACTTGGTCAGGCTTGATTAACCTATTCTTCTTTTTCACTTTTTCTCTAAGATGAGAACCCATTGAAGATGGGAAATGGCTTGTGCATTGTGACTTAATTATATTTTGGGTTTCGACTTAGGGGTTTAGGGATCACGTGCAGCTGTTGACAATCCTACCTCCTCTAACACCATACCAAGTCTGAGAAAATATAAAAACTTCTTTTTTTTACGTGATGACATCAAAACAATAGAACTTAATTTTACTTTTGATCTCTTTGTTTTGATAGTGTACAACTTTGATCTCCATAAATGTAACTTCAGGTCTGACAATATAAATCAGGTTGGGTTAAACGATGCTTGTTTTGTTGAGTTATGTAAGTAGTACGCAAGCATGATCTCATTTGGATAATTTTTTTCCACACCAAAGTGAAAGAATCGGATCCTAACCCTCTCCTAACATGTAGTAGAAAATTGAAGAATACAGATGGCAATTGGTTTGTGGAGGCAGATGTTGAAATCTCAGCTTCAAACGGATGGAGTCATGAGAAGTTGGAAATGCACGAGAGAACCGCTTACTAATATAACAAAACAAAAAGAAAAAGAAAGAAATCTAGTAACCCCAGCTGTTTGAGGACTACATTTAGATTCAAAAAAGCTACTTCAAATATCAAATATTACAACAGTTCACACGGTTCTTCCCATTTCTTCATACCATATTATGGCTATTATTGGTTGCATTCCCGTGAAGCTCAAGGAGTCAACACCACCTATGGATGCTACAATCACTCTATCATTTGCACACTGCCATATTGCAGCTGGCAGCAGCACTCTTTAATGCCAATGAAATGAAACTATCAACCGAAAATTATTACGTAATTCAAGATCTGTTGTGTACTTATACTCTTGATCAATCTCTATGTGAGTTCTGATTTCAAATTTATCATAAAGAAAAAAAACTTAACAACACCTAATTATGTGATTTGAAATTTTTCAATGAAGAATTACATGCACTACCAGCTACTTGCTTTACAAATGAAATGTGACTTTGAAACAGCCTCTATGAGTTAGATTAGAGTTAGGTCAACCAGAGCTAGACAGTTAAACTGGGATTTGCAAATAAATATTGTACCAACGCTTAACTTCTGCATTGTACTTTTATGTACGTAACTTGGTCGGTGCAACTTGTCACCTTCACCGTATTCAGCATCAAATTCAAGTAGTTCTACATATAATCTTGCATGCAGTGGTGGAGAAAATTGGAAGCATTCTTTGCCGATTTTTAATGGTTTACATGTTCCCTCATAATATTGACCTCCATAAAAAATAGAGTGACAATATTATCACCAAGGTAACAGGGAACCAGTCACCACAAAAAATAGTACTAGTGTAATTGGAGTTCTCTTCTCTTTTTCAACTTTTTAAGACTTGAGAGAGATACTCAGTTTAAAGCGTTGTCACTTTAATGGAATGCACGTGAAGGTAGAAATGACATTGCCAGCTTCTACCTTTCACCCTCCTTATAAAGTTCACACTTGCTTCATGGACAAAATTGGGGTTCTCTTTCATGCATCTAGACTCCCCATTAACCCACAAAATGACAAAAATATTAGTTACCTTTCCCTTTTATAAAACTATTTCTTGTGTTATGGCTACTGAAATATGAAACACCCCCTGAGAAGCCTATTCACTTGTTGCATTTCGAAGTTGTCACGGTCTTTACTACAGTGTCGTCTCACGCTATAACTTGCATCTTGATTAGTTAAGAAATGTTTCCCAAAGTTTATGCTGGCCAGGAAATGGCCATGGTTGAGAATGAGAGTTGCATAATGAATGGTAACTGGAAGAAACGTGTGCATGTTTTTGGTGAGAGGGTGATGAGACTTCCTACTAAGGCTTGGCAAACTACATGGAGGGTAGGGCGTGAGGATCCAAGAAGGTTGATCCATGCATTCAAAGTTGGTTTGTCTCTCACTCTGGTTTCTTTGTTGTATTTGTTGGAGCCATTTTACAAGACGATTGGACAAAGTGCTATTTGGGCTGTCATGACTGTGGTGGTTGTGTTGGAATTCACAGCAGGCAAGTAATTCTATTAAATATCAAATTTATGTGATCAAAATTAACTATTCTCATTACTTGATACTTTCCTACGTATAATAATGCCCTTGTTGCATGATATGTGTTGGATGACCTTAATATCTTTATCTTGTGGTTCCAGGGGCAACTTTGTGCAAAGGGCTCAACAGAGGATTGGGAACACTGTTAGCAGGATTATTGGCATTTATTGTTGGGTATATTGCAAATGCATCTGGCAGAGTCTCTCAAGCTATCATCATAGGAGCTGCAGTTTTTTTTATAGGTGCACAGTTACAACTTTATGAGAAATCAAGTCTTAAAATTGAGGCTCCTGATCAAAAGGGTTGTCTTTAAATGATTCTACCAATGTTAACATTCTGATTAATTCACTTCATTCTTGGTTTTTTTCAAATTTTTTTCACAATAATACTAATACATTCAATCGAGAGAACAAATGATTATTACCATAAAGTGAGCTTGTGATGATGACTAAAAATTAATGCTCTTACTGCAGGAGCTCTAGCTACATATATGAGGTTTATTCCCTATATAAAGAAGAATTATGACTATGGCATAGTTATATTTCTCTTGACTTTCAACCTGATTGCTGTGTCAAGCTACCGGGTCGATAATGTGTTGAAGATTGCACATGAGCGGGTATATACCATTGCCATAGGCTGTGCTGTTTGCCTTCTCATGAGTTTGCTGGTATTTCCAAATTGGTCAGGAGAAGACCTCCATAATTCCACGGTTTACAAGCTTGAAGGCCTTGCCAAATCAATAGAAGGTAAACAAAACTCCTAATATTACTCATTGGACTTTACAAAATAGTCTCATCCCATGTTATATACATCTGTTGACACATATCCCAGCATTTGAATTTGATCATTTTTACAGTTTCTACACTAATTCTAAGAACACACATCTTCTCTTTCTAAATTCAATATTGGTACCCTATTTATATAAATTATGTACCTGGTTGATGCATGTTTGCATGTGTGTTGTGAGTATCTATGTTTGACTGTGTGAAAAAACAGCTAATAACTTGTTATATAGAGATTCTTGAAATCATACAATTTCAGATCATGTAATAATTTCTTCCATGAAAGTGTATGCGCATGAATGTATTTTGTGTGCATTTGCAGTCGTGTTAATTTAATATTTCCCTGTGTCTTTTAGCTACAGTATAGTAATATTAACTTCAGGTTTAACTATTTATAGTTTTGTAAACTTTTCCTTGAGATTTCTTGAGTTTATTTGCCTTGGGGTACAAAAGTAGTAATAGTTCGTGATACATATTTTCTTCACCATTTCTTGTGAAGTTAACTCATTGAAGGTAATTAAAATGTTGCAGCTTGCGTGAATGAATACTTTTATGGAGAAATAGAAGGCTCTGGAGATATAAAATTGTCTGAGGATCCAATATACAAAGGTTATAAGGCTGTTTTGGATTCAAAATCCATTGATGAAACACTGGTAAGGCAGTTAGTGAGTCATGAATAGATTAGTTCATTCAAACACATTCAGTTTCTTTGAATGCAGTGAATCACTCAGTTCTGTTTTGAATTGGGCAGGCATTGCATGCAAGTTGGGAGCCAAGGCATTCGAGGTACTGTCACAGATTTCCATGGCAGCAATATGTAAAAGTTGGAGCTGTTCTGCGGCAATTTGGTTATACTGTGGTGGCCCTACATGGCTGTTTGAGAACAGAAATCCAGGTAACACTTCATAAATGTTACATCTGAAAAAAAGTTTGATTAACACTATATCGTATTGTACTGATATCACTAGACCTTTTCTCAAAATAAAGAATATATACCAAACTAAATACATGTATAGTAGTTGTTTCATCTTTAAAAATGTGGATTGAAATTTAAAAGGATTCAGCATGACACCAGAAGGTTCTAAATAATATGTGCATCACAATATTTCCTTATTCTGATTGCTGTAATGTGAAATAGTTACTGTAATTGGATTGTTTTTAATCCCACTGACACTGTGATTTGTATACCTTCATTTGAAAATTTTTTAGACACCAAGATCTGTGAGAGCCATGTTCAAGGACCCTTGCATTAGGCTTGCAGCAGAGGTATCGAAAGTACTGATAGAACTTTCCAACAGCATAAGGAATCGCCGCCATTGCTCTCCAGAAATACTCTCTGATCATCTGCATGAAGCCCTGCAGGACCTCAACACTGCCATAAAATCTCAGCCTCGCCTCTTCTTAGGCCCCAAACACAGGCACAACCAAGCCAGCAACATGTTCAAGATAGCTGCTGAACAAGTTGGACATGGAAAGACCTCACTTTCAAGTGTTAAAACCGACTCTTCAGCATTGCTGGAGTGGAAAAACAAAAGGGTTACCACTGAACAGACAAAGGAATCAGAACGAAAGTCTCTGAGGCCCCAGCTGAGTAAAATTGCAATCACTAGCCTTGAGTTCTCTGAGGCTCTTCCTTTTGCAGCCTTTGCATCTTTGCTTGTGGAAACAGTTGCAAAACTGGATCTTGTGATAGAGGAAGTTGAGGAACTGGGGAGACTAGCATGCTTTAAAGAGTTCATACCTGGTGATGAGTTTGTTGTGACTTGTGACGAGCCTCGAATTGACGTGTTTCAGAACCATTTACCATCTCATGGAGTGGACTAATTATCAGAGAGAGAGAGACCTTACATGATGCATTAATTATTTCACTGATATGGATAATCTGTTATTTGATGAATGATGATCATGGATATTAATATAAATAATATATATTTGAGTATGTTTTAGACTTTTGATTATATATATAGGAATATTTCTCAGGATGATGATATATTTCAGGTTATTAAAATGTTTGCATGCATTAGGTGATTATAGAAAACCTTTTAATGATTCTGGCAATGTTAACATTCTCATTAGTTCACTTCATTTTTAGTATTTTAGCTTTAATTTTTTACATATTGTAAGTGAGTCACCAAGTACACATTACTTAGTTTTTTTATCTCATAAATACATCTTATTTCGCTCTTTTTTACTATATAAATATTATTTATTATTAAAATTGATTTTCTATAGCCATGGACTGAGTATGCTTCATGTGTGTAGCAATGATTATAATTTAATTATTTTGGTAGAGATAGTCTGTTTAATAAAACTGTAGATATTCAATTTTAATAATTTAGGTATTAAATTTTAGATATCATCTGATTTTAATATCCGTATTTACTTATTTAAAAGAATATGTATAAGAAAAAAGAATATCAAAAGTCCTAATTACCTTTAATAAAACGTGTTGTAATTTCTCTTTGAGGTGATTTTTAGTTAGTATAGGTTTTTCTGTCCAAATTCTAGTTTTTTTTACTTCTCTTCACTTCTTTGGAAAAAAAGTTTGAATATATATTCTCATCTTATGAAAGGAAGACTCCTCAACTACATACTTAAAATATATGAAACTAAATGCTTTTGTCAATGTAAGTGTGTTCAAAATTTTATTTTATTTATTAAGGGTATTATTTTCAAGTAATGAATCAACAGTGTACTTATTATTTGATTAATTAAAGGTTTATGCATTCTTTTATCCTTATAAACTTGTATTTTATCCTTTGGTTGAAACCTCCCTTACTATTTTCTATGATTATTTTTCACTTTTTAGATTGAAATCAATGAAAGAGTTTATACATTTCATCTTTAATTAGAAATATTTAATGAATATTAAATTGTTCATTTTGATTTCTCCTTCCTCAATTCTCTCTTATAAGTGAAAAATATTCACTCATTAGATTGAAATCCATGAAAAGTTTATACATTTTATTTTTGATTAAAATATTTAATTGATATTAAATTGTTCATTTTGATTCCTTTCTATCTAAGTTAAAAATATTTTAATATTTTTCACTTATTAGATTGAAATCCATGAAAAAGTTTATACATTTTATTTTTAATTAATATTAAATTGTTCATTTTCATTTCTTCTATCTATTTTTTATTATGAGTCGGTTGAGTTGAATCAAATTTCACTGCAACCATCTAATTTAATCTGGAATCCAAATTGATGAATCCTCAACCATGATCAAACAAATTGAACCCTAACTCTATAATTCAATATATCAATTTTGAAAATTTAATTAGGTTGAAATGAAGTTAGGTGGAAATAAGGTATTTTCAAATATGATGGTTCTTGATTCATTGAGAAGCAAAGGATAGTAACAGTACAGAGGATGAATGGTGTAGGATTGTCGCCGGCGGCGGCATGGAGTACCCTAATCCCTCCTCCTTCTTCTTCTTTTTCTTCTTCATCGTGGGTTTCTCAGAAGAAATTGGTGAGACCCAAAGTCCTTAACAAGGCCTTCACTTCAGACCCCTACGTTCTGGAACTGGCCGAAACCCTAGAAGAGAGCATCCCCTCCACACCCTCCACCGTTCTCCCTCTCCACAACCTCCGAAACGCTTCCTCCCAATCCCTCCTCTCCACTCCATGGCCTTCCCGCCGGCAAGAGCCCTTCCGCTTCACCGACCTCTCCTTCATCCGTCAATCCCGCATCCTCCCCCTCTCCCATCCCTCTCCCGTCAACATCCTCACCTCCCACCTCCCTCCCGCCGCCTACGTCGGCCC
>Ga0123340_1006015_pt1 | contig 11566 bp, 11 predicted proteins | sample SirMexnodulemix_FD_89961 | JGI IMG/M metagenome (GOLD analysis project Ga0123340, IMG submission 89961) | Root nodule microbial communities of legume samples collected from Mexico - Siratro Mexico nodule mix | ecosystem: Host-associated > Plants > Roots > Nodule | place: Mexico: Nepantla... | reverse complement strand
GATTAATGTTATTCTTTAATCAAAGTTCGTTATTTCACATGATATTTACAAATTTTTTTCTGAATTTAAGTTAAATGAGATTATTTTCAGTTCGATCATAACTATTTAGATTGACATTGATGAAGATTATTTTTATAATGTTCATATTTAGGAATTTTTTGCTGACTTATTTTTGTCAATATTAACAGAAAAATTTCTTCAATTAATATGGTAAGAACAACAATCTTAATTGATGTTGGCAAAAAAATTTCCAATCAACGTCAAAACTGAAATTCTATAAAACTATTGAAAAAAGTTACATCTTTATTAATAATAAAAGAAATCGTTGCAGATATGAAAAAAAAAAATTACAACAGCCGTCTTTTTAGAAAACTAAATTCACATCCGGAGAAAACATCTCTCTCCCAACATTAATTGATAAAATTCTAAATAATATTAAGTAAGAAATAATAGTAATTTGTAATTAAAAAAATTCTGAGAACTTAAATAAAAACATAGATCATATTATGAAAAAAAAAAGTTCAATTGAGATCAAGTAGACTTCTCAACAATGTCTTGATTTTAAGCCGACAACACTTCACCAAATTTAAATTAAAGGAAATAAAACATAAATTAAAAAAATGAAAAATTTCAAGTTCTTACTTTTATGTAAAATTTGAAATTATATAATTTTAATTAATCCAATTATTCTAATAAAATTGTAGAATTTCAATTTCATTTAATATTTTTTACTCAAACAATATATGGTAAAACATTTCAAATAGGATACAAAAATAATTAATCTATTAAAATTTAAAAAAAACTCCTTTTCAAACATATTATTATGCAAAAGTTGAAATAAATTCTTTAAAAGCAAATATTCCACTTTTGATGAAATTATTCTCAAAGCTGGCATAATTGTTATACATATATAATAATCATCCATTAACCTTATCCAAGTACAATTTAACATTTTTTTAGCTGAATTTTGATTAGTCAATTAAATTAAAAAAAAAAAACAAGTTTATTGAATAAAATCTATATATATATATAGATAGATAGATAGATATAGATAGATAGATATATATTTATTTGTATTCTCTATCTGTTTGTATTGCAGTTAGCTTGAATATTTTTACTTTATACAATGTAAAACTTCATGTCCACACATGTGCTAATTCAATTACACTCATTGAATTGTCTTGTCACATACAGTTCCATCGATAAACTATGCTCTTAGTTTTGAATTTTGGTCTGAAAAACATTGGAAAATAGATTTATGGAACCTGCATGCAGGTGAACTTTTAAGGCATTATATAAAAAGAAAACTGAACTCTACGTACTAAAGAATAATGTGTCTGAATCTGTATGAGCACTTTGGACCACAAACTCTTGATGAGGCCAGCTATTTAGCAGTTGAGACGCACATGCAAGGAGCCCCTTTTGTTCAACTCCATTAAATTCACAGGCAGAGGTGAAGAAACAATGAAAATAGCTGGAAAAGAACACTGCAACTTCATTAGTAAATGCTTTGTTTCATCTTTCTGATATCCATTAAATTGTTTGTCGCAATTGGTCAAAGGGGTCATCTGTCTAAACTCCAACTATCATCTGTTTTGTTACATTTGATGCAGTAAATGATCTGCCAAAGGGACAACTAGATTTTTTCTGCACAAACAAAAAATTGCATGTGTATATACTATATATTGTCTTCATATTGTTCAATTCCTTAGTCCGATAAATTGAGATACCAAATAAGAATACTCGGAAAGCACGAGTATATAATCTAAGACAGTGGTGGAACAAGAAGTAGCTAATGTAATCACAATAACTGAGATTTAAGAATCAGAAATAAGTTCCATATTTGTTGGAAATTTTAAGCATTTTGCAACTTTGAATTTATGAATTATACGTGAATGAAGATGTTGGTTAGTCCAAGGTGTTGGAAGAGGAACATAGGATAGAATACTAAAGTAATAACTTGTAATACAAAAGGGTGAACTTCTAATTCCTAGTACAGAAGATTTTCTTATTGCAACAAAGAAATACTACTGAACTTGTAAGTAGTCTGGTTGAAGTTCACATTGGTGGTGCCAGCCATGTTATCACAACGGGGCTTCTCACAGTATGCAAACCATCATTCCATACCAGACTTCCAAATTCGGGCGAGGTTTGCCGAACCCTTGGTGTGAAGGTGATCTTGTAAGACAGCTTTTGGTGTTTTTTTGTAAAATGCAGAGTTTCTGGCTCAACTTTGACAGAAGCACCTTGGAATGGTGAGACCACAACTTGGTATTTGGAATCTGGCGGGCCAACATTGGTGACAGTTCGTTGAACAATCACAGGACTGGAGAATGAAGTGGCTGTTTTCTGGGTAAAGATTGATGATATGGCTGGGTAGTTCAAGTCCCCCGGATTGACAAGAGAGTGTGTGCAAGATCTGTTGGAATATTTGGCAAAAACTTGCAGTTGGGTTGGACTCAGCTTCTGTGTGCATAGGAATTCAAAGTAGTCCTGTGGCTCTATGTCATATACCAAACCAGGGTCAAGAGCTCTAATAGGGTCAATGTGTCCAGAACCATGATCATAAGGAGTTGAAGGTTTAGCAGTTGAGGCATCTCTGAGAGTTTTTCTGGTGTTGTCAAGAACATAAGCCGTTGTCATCAAAGCAGATTTTATAGCAGCAGGACTCCACTCAGGATGCCTAGCCTTGAGAAAGGCTGCTATGCCACTCACATGTGGGCATGACATTGAGGTTCCAGAGAGTATATTGAACTTCTCTCTCCTGTTGTCCACTTTCAAACCTGATGGACCAATGGCCTCACTCCAAGCAGCAAGAATGTTCACCCCAGGAGCCACTAAATCAGGCTTCAGAATTTCAAGGCTGATAAAATTAGGCCCTCTTGATGAAAATGCTGCCACTACAGGAGATGGCCTAATTCCCAACCTTGTACCTTTAAAAGCTAGAGTTGCAGTAGCCCTTTGATTAGCTAGGACATAACTTTTGAGATCTTTTCCTTCTTTTTCTCCTATTGCAACTGCTGGAAGGAGATGACAATCTGCAACCAGTTCTTCTCCATTAGCTTCAGTATTTGTGAGAATCATTCCCACCCCTCCTGCACTTCTAACCACATGACCCTTTTGCACTCTAGGACTAAGGCCTCTATCACAAATAACAATCTTTCCTGAAACCACTTTAGGATCCAAAGTCCCTTCCAAGCACATGGATTTTGGATCAACCCTGCTAGAGTTGCTCCCCAAGTACACCAAAGGATATTGTTTCTCAATTGAAAGCACACTTTGCCCTTTGTAGAGTGAAACTCCAGTCACTATTTTGCCATTTCCAAGCTTAACTTCTGCTGGAAAATCCCTATCCATTGTGCTGGCTCCAACTGTGGTGATCCATGGTGAAACATTGGTGAGGCTAGCAGGATCAGGTCCTGCATTTCCTGCAGAACATGAAACAAAAACACCCCTCTCCATTGCTCCAAATGCAGCAACAGATAAACTATCACGGTAATAAGAGGAGACTCCACCACCCAAAGAGATGGAAAGAACATTCACTCCATCAGCCACAGCTTTATCAATGGCTGACACAATATCTGAGCTGAAGCACCCACCAATCCAACACACTTTATAAGCTGCAATCCTTGCACCTGGTGCCATTCCTCTGGCTGTGCCATTAGCATAACCAAGAAGGTTAGCCCCAAGCACAGGAGAGCCACCAACTGTAGCTGCTGTGTGAGTGCCATGCCCATCTTGATCTCTTGCTGATTTATACTCCTTCTGCTCATTAATTCTACCAATTGCTGCTTCATATCCATGGTAGAATACTCTTGCCCCCACAACCTTTTTATTGCAGTGACTTTTTGTGAATCCTGTTCCAATCTCACAGGCACCTTTCCAATGAGCAGGTACTGGTCCCATGCTTACATCTTTGAAGCTTTCACTCTCTGGCCAAATCCCTGTGTCTAACACTCCCACTATAACATCATGGCCTGCAAGCTTTTCTGACCACATATTAGGAGCTTTTGCTGGTTCAAGCCCAAGGAATGTGGGACTTCTTGTGGTGTGTAGCTCATACTTTGTATCTGGGAATATGGCCACAACTCCTTCTTCAGTCTCTAGCTTCTTAGCTTCTCCTTCAGTCAACTTAGCTGCAACACCATGAAAAGCATTCTGGTAAGTGTAGATTATTCTCTCACCGTCCGCATCAGCTTCTTGAGGTGTGGACAGTGCCGATTTCACCTTTGATGAATACCATTCAAGGTGGTTGGGGAAGGCTCTTGGCATTGCTGACTTATCCATTTGAATGAGGTAAGTCTTCTTAGCAAATTCAGCATTTGCTGAGAAGAACATTGTGAGAACTAGAAGACAGCTTGCAAGAAAGCAACCCATGTTTCCCATTAGGGTCTTGGCCATGTTGCATGCCAAGAAGGAGAAAGCTAGAGTGTTTGAAGAAGGGTGTTGGCTTAAAAGGAAGGAAGTATGAAGAGATTTTAAAAGGGGTTTGTGCTTCATAACTTGCCTGTCTTCTTGAGGTTGCAATATTAAATACTAGGTATGTGTCCCAGCATAATGGTAGGTGGTTGTTTTGTAAGTGACTGGTATGAAGTTAATGCATGGTTAAGGTCCTCTGACATTTTTTCAACGCTGTTTCTTGATTGATGCTCGCATGCTCAGCATAAACAATTATAGTAACAAAATTTTCTATTTTAACCTAAGCTACCTAATATTGGAAATTATTATAAAAGAAACATAAAGTATATAAATAAAATAAAACTAAATCTAACTACTGATTATGTTGAAGAAGATAAATTGTCTATTGATCTCGTATTTGCGACATCTCATCCTCGAATAATGGAGTGAGATTCTAAAATAACTAAAACATTTGAATTATCTTAACATAATTTTTATAAAAATAAATCTGAATTTAGTCAAACATGTATATATATTATTTCCCTCTAAAAATCAATAGTGAATCTTCTTTTTTGTTATTCTCAAATCAAAAGCAAATCATACAATTATTTCAAAGTTTATAAATTAATTAATAAGTTTATGCATTAAAAGATCACTAACGTGATAAATATATAATAGTTTTGTTCTGCTACTACCACTTAAAATATTTGTACAAGTCACAACTATAATTAAATAAAACACATATGTTAGTTCTTAACTAAAGGATGACTTCATGAATCCCAACAAACTTATTAGTTAGAGATTTTTCAGCTATTAGTCACAAATCACAAAATTTTAAGAGTGTTTATGATTATGCACTTACAAAATCTAGACAGTTTATTTTATATTTCTATTTTCATTATCATATATTATTTATTATTCAACATTTATATATAAATACACCATTGGCCATTGACTCTTTATAGAGAAATATAAGAAAAAAATATTTCTCTTTTATTTATATTTTTCCTTATTAATTTATTTTATGGGTGATAAATTGTAAATATGTTATCAAAATTCTTCTTTTATAGTTTTGGTAGAGAGGATTTAGACATGTTTTATTTTATTTTCTTATGAGACTATGTTGTTAGTCGCTTAAATAGAGAAATTTCAAGAAAATGCGATTTTTGGTATGGAAGATTCAGTATATCCTAAACAAGGATTAACTCAAAAAATATCAATAATTTGTGGCTTTTCTTCAACAATCACAAATTGATTCCTCTCATCTTATTTTTAATTATATGTCGGTACCTCATGTGCTAATTCCACTAATAATGTCCTCATATGCTAATTCCAATTTCAGGTAAAAATCATAATCCTTAGGTATTAGACACAAGACATGTCAATATTGCTAGAACTGTTCAATTGTTTGAATTCTTGAATGGAATGATGTGTCATACATCGATTCTTTATATGACAATCTTCTTATTTATATCTCAAGACTGACAAAAAAAATGGGTTGTGTTACTCTTTTTTACTACTCAAATGGTTTTATTTTTCAGGAAAATCCATGGAAATTGATTGGTACAACTAAGAGGGTGAATAAATTATATTAGTTAAAGACTTCAAATATCTCCTATTTTTTACACCAAGTAGTATAAAAAAAGTACTAATGCAAATTGTAAAATGACCATTTTTTTACATTGTAATAAAAATAAAGCTAGCAAAATTCCTGAAATAATAAATTTGTGGCATTGTCACATGGGACATGCTTCAAATTATTCTCTTAAACACATTTTATTTCCTCATATTGATACTTCAATTTGTTCTCCTTATGATGTATGTCACTTTGCAAAATAAAAGAAGTTATCTTTTCCTCTTAATAATACTAAGTAACAAAATTTCTTAAAATATTACATGTTGATATTTGGGGACCACATAGAATCCGTTTGTAGAAGGTTACAAATATTTCTTATTTGGTAGATAACTTTATTAGGTTTACTTAGATATATTTGTTAAGAGGAAGGTATGAAGCAAGAACGAATTTACAAAATATTATATTTAAACTTGAAAATCAATTTGAAAACAAATTAAAAATCTTGAGAAGTGATAATGGACCTAAATTTTTTTATGTATAAATTTTTTAACAACAAACAATTGTTAACTAGACTAGTTGTGTTGAAACTTCTCAACAAGATGACATTATAGAACAAAAACACCAACACATTATAACATTGTGCTCTCATTTTCTAATCAAATTAGTATAAGACTCTTTGGTATTTTTGTTATTACGTATATTATTCATCTCATTAATAAGACACCAACTCCTTTATAAACACATTTAAGAATTTATTCCATCATTTATCAAATCTTAACAATTTAAAAATATTTCAGTCTATAGTCACTACAATATGGTTAGTGGGTCACATGACAAACTTAATTTTAAAACTCAAAAAGATGTTTTTTTTAGTATATAGGAAATGTACAAAAGGTTTTATTCGTTTCATCTTAAAGAATCAAAACATCATTATTTCAGAAAAAATGTATTATTTTATGAATTTCCTTTTGGCCATGTTCAGAAAAAATGTATTATTTTATGAATTTCCTTTTGGCCATGTTGATCAAAATCGTTTGATTTCTAATGTTATTTTATACAAAGTCTTTTGCTTCTCCACCCAATAAATAATAATCACACCAATACTCATATAAGAAAAATATTACACAATTATATTCAAATAAATTCCAATAATGAATCTACTAGTTTTATTACTCCAATAAACGGTTTCATCATCAAACTTGGTCCTTGCTAAATCTTCCCATAGGAAAACACCTAATTGGATGTAAATAAGTTTACAAAATTAAGCATAAGTGATATAATTACAAAGAAAAAAAAAAGTTATTTAATCTATGTTCTAAATTAAACAACTATGATAATCTAGACTGAAAATAAAGGATACTGTGGAGAAAGACTAGTTAGAGTACATGTCTATATTCATCCACTACACTGCTTTATTCACACTGCAGAAATCATGTTGCTAGCTAAAGAGTACCGACCAACTTTAAAGGAGGAGAAACATAATACTAACATACAACATATTATGCATTGTTCTTTAAGAAGCCACAATTTCTAACCCACAGGCTCGAATCTTTGACAAGCATGCAGATGAAGACCACCATCAATGTGAAGAGTGAGCATAGTCTTATAATTCACTGATTCATTTTGGACAGCGAGCTTGAATTTGTAGCTGTGACAAAGAACAGCAGCAAAAGTTTTCATTTGCCTATATGCAAAATCTTTCCCGAGACAAATTCTTGGACCGGCCTGCATAAGAACAAGTTGAATTTCAAAGTTTCAATTACTCAAGAAAGCAGTGTGTTTTTACTCAAAATTCTTAGTCCATCACATTCTTCACGTATTGTGACTTTTCATATTTTGCATTTGCTAACCTGAAAGGCTGTGAACTTGAAAGAACTCTTTGGTTGGAAAGTTCCACTTTCATCAAGCCATCTCTCTGGTCGAAATTCCTCTGCATCTTCACCCCAAATGAATTCCATCCTACCCATGCCATATGGCTGATATGATATAGAATCACCTTTCCTAATGCTAAATCCATCAGGCAAAGTGTCATCAGATAAGCAAAGTTTTCCATCCTGTATGATCACATAATAGTGGTCCATTAAGAATGGACTCTTGAGTGAGAAAAGATTTGTGTTCTCTAAATTGTATACTTCAGAATAGAGGATAATTTGTTAGAAAATCAACTATATAAAATACATCATAACAAATTAAGAAATTGCTCTTACTTAGGAATACAAATATAAGTCTAGGTTTCACATTTGAGTAAAATTGAGAAGTTAAATAACATATATGAAAAATATTTACAAACACATAGTTGTAAGGTTTTGAGTTACAGATGAGTTAATTTCTTATGTGGATGTGACTTATATTTCATTAGTATATGAATATGTCTTGTGAATTCGCCTTTAAAGATTTAACATTAACTTCTAAAGTGTTAATGCTCTTTAGAGGAATGAAATTTCAACATAAGTAACCTTTTTTCTTTAGTTTTTTAACGTTGGTGGATTTTTAATGCATGTAATGCACAAGTTGATTACCACTGGAACGGCAGGGTAAAGTCTGAGGGTTTCACTTAAAGCTGCATGCAAATAGTGCATTTTTTCCAGGGCCTCATGGGTTAGGCTATCTGCAAGTTCATCAATATTACAAGTGTTCTTCAACTTTGTTACTTCTCCAACTTCATGCATAACTTTTTCTTGGATATGAGGATGCTTGCATAGCATGTAAAAGAACCAGGAAAGAGTAGTAGCTGTTGTATCTCTTCCTGCAATCACAAAGCTGAGAATAATGTCTCTTAGGTACTTGGGATCTGTCTCATTCAATGCTAGAAACCTTGACACCATATCTGCCTTTTTCTCCTGTCAATACATGTACGTATCAAATGGGTAACAAGAGTTTAATATCTATGCTCCATCGGTGAAAATCTTTCTTACACTTTGATTGAACCAATAAAAAATAATAATAGATATGTTTTTGAAGTAAATTATGGTAAAATTCAACAAACTTACAATATATAAGAATTTATGATTGCATGGAAGCATAAAAGGCCTTTACATTGTGAAAGCCTATACTATTTACTCTGATATTGACAAGAGGTGGGGGTAAAAATTTTACTCACAGGAAAATCATATTGTGGCTTTTGCACTTGCTCTGTCTTAATTCTGATTAGTTTGTAAACAAAATCATCCACCACTTTAATAAGGTTTCTAAGTACTGCCTCTGATCCAATGTTGAGAAAACGCTTGATCTTCCAGAAAACATCAACATACCGATACAACGTTATAGCACTTGCTTCATCAAAGGCATTGGAGAATTCAGTGCCTTCTTTGTATGTTCCGTATATGGTGTCCAAGTCTACACCAAGGACAATCTTAAAGACCGAGTCTAAGGTTGATTTCATGAACAATTCCTGTCAATAAACACCATGAGATTAATATTATAGATCCTTTATTTTATTTATAATGGACTTAACCACTTTGTATCAAGCATGTAACAAAATCTTACTTGGAAGTCAACTGGATTTTTTGCCATAGCTGTTTCTGAAACAACTCCTGCAAGTTTTACTGCATTGGATTTGAACACTTGAAGGCTAAAATCTCTCACTGCTTTGGTGCCAATTTCATAGCTTGCAACCTTTCTCTGATGTAGCCACTTCTCATCGTCCACTGTGAATATTCCATCACCTAAAAGATCTGTCAATTTCTCATAGTGGTACCAGCCCTGTAACATTGTCACCATGCCATCATGGTAACCTATTTCCAATCATAGGACTTCAAACTAAAATTTCAAATTTTAGTAGCATGATTAAAATAGAGCAAAATCTTCACAGAAAACATTCAAGAAACTCAAGATGTTTTTATCTTGATTCTTGAGTTTCCAAAGAGACCAAAGGGTATATGTTGATTTGCTTGGTTTTTTCACTGCTACTTGCACCATGTGTCATGATTAAGCATCATGCTAATGCTTTCTGTCAATATCTTAATATTTTAACATTTGTGATATGTTTGAAGTGAAATTATCAGTTCATTCATGAAATTTTCACACCCCTGTACTTAACTGAACCTTGCTAGCAAAAACTAGGCTCTAGAATAGGCATTTATTTGTACTAAACTGAACCTTGCTAGCAAAAACTAGGCTCTAGAATAGGCATTTATTTGTAGTACGTTTTGAAATCATGCATATTCAGATAACAAAAGAGTGTTTCTACCAAAACATCTTTGACAATTGGTACCTTCCCGTAGTTTGCAAAGTTTGTTTTGAGGATATATTCAACATTGACAGGGTCCACAGTGTAAACTTCACTCCTCTGAAACCTAAGCAACCGGTAACTCTTGTGTTTTCTGGCAAGATCGGTCATGTAATCGTGCAGATTTTGGAAATTCAGCAACAGATCTAACATAGTTCCCGCAACCACATGGTACCTTCCTTTCTTGTGTATGAAACTTCTGAATATGACAAAAACTGTCAGAGCTATTGCTGCAAAGGTTGCAATTGCAATTGCAGACATTGAATCACAATGAAATTCCAAGAATCTCATAATGTGAAGTTGTTAGGCTAGAAGATGAAGAGATAGATAGTTGACAAAATGATTATTATATGATCAATTTGCAAGTGCATATATAGTATACTATATAGTATAGGATAATGACCATGAAGGTAGAAAATGACTCTCATTTTGCATCCTCACATATAATAAAGGTTAAATAACTAAATTTGTTTCTAAACTATTTTAAAGTAGAAGAGTAATTTGTGGTTCAATTTTTCTAAATTGGGTTTGCGTAATCATCACTGCAGCAATCATTTTAGGTAATAATAATGGTTTGGTGTGGAGATATTTATTAGTCCGCATCAAGAATAAAGATGTGAGGTAATTGTTAATTATATCAATTATTGTTTTTTAATAACCAATTAAACATTGAAGATAGTCGTGATAAATCATATATATTTAAAAAATAAAAATTTTGAAACACAATTATGAAAAAAAAAGAATTTCAAGAAGAAAATAAAATGTTATCAATATTTAACAAGCAAGTGCAGATGTTGAAATCTGAAATTTTTTTTATTCTTGTTAATTACTATTAATCAATTTTAAAATTAATGTTTGTTTATTTTGTGGTTTAATTTATAATACTCAAAATTTAATATTGATTCCTTTTAATCTTTTTATAACATTAAGGATGACTATTTTGTACCATGATTCTCTACTACTTGTTTATAGTATTATTTTAGCCTCTTACTAAGGCTTTGTTTGGTTGGGAGAGTAGATTTGAGAGGATGAATTTGTAGGAATTTGAGTGGATTGTGTGTGGATGAGAGGGTTGTTTGGATTGATGGATGGATGGTAAGATTTGAATGAATTTGAGGAGATTGATTATGAAAGTTTGGGATTGATTTGATAGATATTATAGATTTGTTTTTATTTTTTTAATTGATATATTTCTGAAATTACTAATTAAACCTTGTGACATAAGATGGTAAAAAATTAAAATAAATTAGATTAAATTGATTTTAATATAAAAAATATAGAAACTGAATTAACTAACTAGATATTTTTTAGTTGGTTGGTAATTATTTTAATTAATCCAACCAGTGAACATCCTTATTTTTGTG
>Ga0123340_1006013_pt1 | contig 11568 bp, 4 predicted proteins | sample SirMexnodulemix_FD_89961 | JGI IMG/M metagenome (GOLD analysis project Ga0123340, IMG submission 89961) | Root nodule microbial communities of legume samples collected from Mexico - Siratro Mexico nodule mix | ecosystem: Host-associated > Plants > Roots > Nodule | place: Mexico: Nepantla... | reverse complement strand
TTACTGAAAGTACTTACTCAATTCTCATACTCAGTTAAATACTTCTAATCTCTTTTTATTCTTATTGACTTAGAGTATCAAAGAATTTTCTCCCTTCTCTTCATTAACAACTATCAATCTTTTGAAAGTTAAACTTGTCTTAAAATACCACTCTTCTCTCTATGGGAGAATCATGCTCCTTCTCAGTTAATAGTAATTAATTTATAAAATAATTAAGCCACATAACTATATCATAGAAAAATAAAATAAATGAGTGAGATATTTGATAAAAATAGTTCTTAACAAATGAGCTAGTGAACTCATACTTGTGTAGGAAAACTACTCCTATCAATTATTGACATTGATGTTTGTACAATTGCCCCGCTTTTGAATCCATTTACCGACAAAAAACACAAGGGAAGTTTATGATTCCCTAGACTCCTTTTCAAAGCAAAATTATGCACAATGAATTCAAACATGTCATAAGCAATGAGCAAGAGGTGACAAGTAAAAACAAAAATGAGCTCTCAATCACTTTGATGCCAATCTGGAAATATTTGTTCTTATCTCTATATACACACCATTGCACTAAAATCTCATCAAATGTCCTATGCCAATAGAGTCTTCAAATTTCCTTCTTAGATATATAAATTAAGCATTTGAGATATCAACTATTTCACACAAAAACAGCAGACCAGAAAGTGAAAATTCACCTTAAAATTAATATTTTTACTTTGTATTTAGATTAAATTCTTATGCTCTTGTATTTGTTTTCAACTTTTGCATTAACGTTTTCCTTGATGGAGACACCCTTTTCATTGTTTGGTTAGATGTATTTAAAGGAAAAGGAAACAGGACAGTAAGATGAAATCATTTTCTTTTGTTTTCTTGGAAGAAAATGTTAATTGAGCTCAGTATTTTTCTCATAAATTTTAATATCTGTTAGCTATCTCCATTCAAATCAATTATTTGCTTCATTAATTTAATTTGAGTTTCTGAACAACTAACACAGCTTTTAATTAAAGAGAACCATGAAAGGAGACAAACAAAAACAGTGAATAAATGTAAATCAAATATAAATTGTTTTTATTAAAATATTTCATTCATAATTACGTTAAATGATTTAGTACATAACAAAGGTAATGATAACTTTTTCAATGAAATTTTCACATCAATTTGAGAAAGTTATATTTATACTTCTTCTGTAGAAATGTTTTTGCTTTTGTAAAATTTAATAAAAACTCATTACAAGAAATATAATTTGTTAGGAATAATAATTTTTTTTAAAGAACATACTTTTTTTCAACTTCAAGTTCTCATACATTAAATATTTCCCCCCCAATAAACACTTCTAAAAGCAAGTTAGTTGCAAAAGCTAATGTAAATTTTCAAATTAAACCCTTCTAATCAAACTGAAATTTAATTTAAACACAAAAAATTATTATACTTAAAAAAAAAAACTCTTAGCCGGACAACTGTAATCAATACGGAGCTCTCTACCACATCATTAAAATTGTCCACCAATAAGTTTATAGCCATACAAATTTCAAACTATAAACAAGATTTTAGGTGCTTAAGAAAATTATATCAAATCAATGGTTAGCTAGGCTTAGCAGCAGTGTTATTAAATTGCATCCCTATTACTGAAAATTTATCATAGTTCCAAACTACGAAAGGAATCTTGTATGTGGTGTGGTGATTCTGGGAATTGGCAATAATAAGCACAGAAATATGGCAGGCACAAAACCATGAAAAGGGTGTGATTCCTCATGCTGTATCTTTCATGGCAGGCATATCTCAAGTACATCAATAATAAATTAAAGTTTTGAAATTTGTTAGGTAAAACAAGTGTAATCTGATTTCACTTTTTACTACCATATCTTATATCCATATTCCATAGAATGTACAGAAGGTAGTAATAACTGTCACAGTTGAATCTCACCACAGAAAATCACTTTTGAATTAATAAACATGCTTTTAAACATTTAGATTAAAATAAACTAAGTGAACTTTAAGATATGACATGGTTCAAACAGTAAAGTGGGCAGAAAGCAAGTGAAGATATAGGAATCATCACAAATTTAGGGTTGGCTAGTGATTAAAGTCTATGATGATAACTTACACTCTCAATTCAGTAAGTATCATTCTGCCACTTCTCAATTCCAACCATTAATATTTTTTTTACCTCTTCAGTTATTAATGAATAAAAAAAAATTAAATGGACCCAGTTGGCTTTGGAACTTTGGTTTTAGTTATATTAGTCCCCAACACAATTAATGGAATATTATATAAATATTTTCACTTGATAACAACTAATTAAGGTCTATTTAAAATGAAATCATTTCACATGTCAAGGTTTCATATAATGTGAAGTTGTTTTTGCCCAATGCCAAATGAGTGTAAGGGGAAAAGACTAAGCATAAATCTTTGTGATCAATTATTGTTAGTATGATGTTAACATACTTTTGAGAGATAAACTAAACATAGTTATGGACAAACAAGAACTATATGTGAATATATGGTTTGGATCATTTATAAATAAGACAGAATTAAACTCAAATATTGGCTAATAAAAGAATGAAGGAATCATTTGATGTTATGACAGAATGAAAGTAGAGTATAATTAAGTTGAGAGTTACATCAGTAAGTATAGACAAAATTATGACAAAAAGATACTGTAAACAGCATTAAAGCCAATAGGGATTAGTGGAGTTATGTGGTGTATATATTCAAACTAAACTTATCTTAATGCTCCACATACATAACATTGTCCCATCATCACATTCAACTTATGTTTGTCTGAACAGACCCACCTTATGAAGTGCATGAATGACCCTTTTGAGTCCCACCACCACTGATCATGTCCACTAAAGATGAGGCAAATGCAAGGATTTAAAATTATATTTAAATGAACTAAAAGAAAATTAGGAAGAGATAATCATAAAATAGTGTATGATGTTTGTTGACAGTTTTTTTAGTTCTAATTACTAGTGCTTCTGAAACAGCCTCTAGTAGTGTCCTTATGAGCTTAATCTTTTTTTCATTGTTGTACAATGAATCTAAACACATCCAGTGGAGTTGAATGAAAAGGAACAGAAAATGATAGGTATCTCTAGGCCTGATGTTCTAAACATAATATTGCTTGCTCCTGTGACTCATTTATCCTTAGACTTAGTTACTTTTTTTATTTACTAGCTGCATGACATGTGTCTTCATGCTTAATGGTTCAGTTTGAAAGTTATATTTGACAAATCAAATACTAACTTGACAAAGATTCTGTATTAACATGGTCACTTCAAGATATAAATAAATAATAAATGCACTGAGCTGAACAATGTAAAGAAATTTATACTATTATTTGAGTATAAACTATTTTATATAATAAATTTGTTGATTTTTATAATAATATGATTTACTTTTGTGCATATGGTGAGAAATGAAGAGAGAGAGTGGTGTATTGATGACGAAACGAGCAGAGTAAGGAAATTGAATGCGTGAATATGGTTTAAGCCTGCAAAAAACAGACAACAACAGTGACATAGCGAAGAGATGATGATGTTTTAGAGCAGAGTGAAAGGAGAGACAAAATGTGAACTAAAAACGATCCGAGTGGAAGATGAAAACCCAAAGCCCCATAAGCACAGATGGATGTAAAGTAGAGAGAGAAAGAGCGAGGGTTGGTTTGGTCATTCCCTCCTAATTTGACTTCCCATTGCATATTCAAAGGAAAAGTGTTGTGTGTTTGACAGTGAGTGAAGGACCATGTAAGATGGTATAAATGCCCCGAACATGTCATACACTCTTACACAGACAGATTGCAAACTGCATAAAGACAATACCTCTTTGGTCACTGCCATTTTACCCTCTCATTTAATGCAACTCAAGCCTACCGGCCACTTTTCTTCTCTCTTTTTTCCTCCTTTTTTTTCCATTATTAAAACATTGCCACCACACCAATCTCAAAGCCTAGTGAATAAAAAAACCTCCACAAGCTTAAACCCAAACTTCTCCTTCCCTTCTTCTCTGTCTACTTCTTCTCTCTCATCACTTTATGTAGTTTCTGTTGTCACATCTTCAAACCTGTGGTGAAAACTCAAAAACCAAACAAAACCTCTCTCTCTCTCTCTCTCTCTCTCTCTCTCTTTCTCTCATATATCTCTCACTTCGTTTCTTTCCTTTTATTATCTTAACCATGGAAGAGGCAGAGGAGTGCACCAACGCTAACCAGAAATTCACCACCAAAAGAAGGAGCTTCAGGAATGGAGCCAACTCTCATGAGCATGAACATCACCGTTATCACAACCACCACCACCACCATCATCATCACTTTCAACACCATCATCAGCTGCTGCAATACTCAACTCAGCTTGGTTTCTGCAATAACCAGAACAAGTATCAGAGATACTACCCGGCTCTTCTTCCTCTACCTTCCCTCATACCTCTACAACAACTTCCTTTTACTCCACCCTTCCCTCAAAACCACATCATCAAATCAAAAGCCCATTTGCACAAACCTCCATGCAAACTCAATAGCTCCCCTTCAGATTACAAGCTCGCTCCACCACCGCTTGCTCCTGGTAAGCACTAGCATTGTTCCCTCCCTTTCAAACTAACCCTTTTGCTTGCATTCTTGTTTTGATAATTCACAGCCCAAAACAGTGTTATTTTGACCAGCTTGTTTGGTTTTCTTGAAAACAAAAACAAAAAAGAAACAACTTTCCTCTAACTTCTCACAAAGGAAAAAACCCACCATGGCAATACCATGAAGAAAACATTTCCGTCTAGTTCTTTCGCATGTTGCGTATATGTTTTTGAAACATTTCATTTGGGGTTGCGATTTATATATTGGTATATTTCTAAAGTTCAATCACGGAGGGCTTGGCCCATGTTTTGCATTAGTTTGGTGGTTTTCATGCGAAAGTATAAGGTTTTGCTGGGAAAAACCAATTTCAGATCATTGCGCCACTTACTGTAATTGATGCCTTATGTTTCAATGTTGATTTTGTCAAAAGTAGCACTCCAGTGTATTCTCTTTTATTAAACAGTTGAACAGTTGTGGGAAAAAAATGTTCAACTCTTTATCTCCATAGTATTTCACAATTGAATTTTATTCACTCAACATCCTTTTTGTTAATATTTATCTGCAAGCTAGCGAGGTTGAAAGTCTTTCTTCTTTTTCCCTTTTTTTGGTGCCAGTTGTTGGAAGCCAATATTAGCATATTCTGAAGTACGGTGGACTTTCCTATTCACTATGATGTCCCAGTTCATGGGACCCTTTTACTTTTCTTTTTCTTTTTTTTTTCCTGGTGAGTCTGTCAGGCTATATCAGAAAAAAGTGCAAGGGTTGTTCCAGTATTGGTGATTTGGGTTGGGGATAAATTGTTTCCAAAGCAAAGTGAAGGCCTTAATATGTTAGTAATTTTGATTCTTTAATTTATTTCCTTTTGCTATTCGTTTATGCCACCAAATTTTGAAGCTGAAATTCTTAGGGAGTGCAATTATGGTATCTTCAAAATCATTGAATCTATTTACAAAACTTCTCAACACTTGCTTTGCTCTCATTTACATCATGGCTTGCTTAACACTTCTCTCCTGTAAAAATATAAAAATTGGTCATTGCTATTGTAATTGTATAGTATTTATTAGTTTGTAATTAGTTACTTTTAAAAGGACTGCATGATAATCCTTTTATTTTTAATTTATATTATCCAAAGTAAGGATTTTTAATAAAAAAATATTTGTTATAAACGAAACAAACAATATAACATTTTACAATAATAAATATTTACTTAGAAAAATAAATCTAGTGTACTAATGTAGAAAAACTGAATTTTCATGTGGAAAGAAATAAACATCTCTAATGAGCATAAGGACTTAGTAACTTGATCTTACCATACTGTTTGGTTGGAAGGAACGGGATGAAGGAATTCTGATAAAAATTATTGTTTGGTCCAAAAGTTTAAAGGAGAGGGAAATGAAAGGCCAGACTTTTGTCTGAGTCTAAAAATAGAAGGATTTATTTCTCCTTATTTGAACCAATCCGTAGGCTGCAAAATAAATTGGAAAAATGATGAACCATCTTGTTTCTTACACTGATTCAGCTCCAAAGGAACTTCAGCAGCAATCTAAGGCATCCCTTAAAGGAGATGATGGCAAGAAACTCATTTCAGCAAGGAAGCAGCAGGCAGTAATTGTTGCAAGGAGGCCAGACTCTGGTGGCCAAGAAGGCTCTGTGATCTCTCTTCTTGCCAACCATTTTTTGGTACAATTTGATCCATCACAAAAGATATATCATTACAATGTTGAAATCACTCCCCATCCCTCCAAGGATATTGCCAGAGCAATCAAGCAGAAGTTGGTAAATAACAATTCTGCTGTCCTCTCAGGTGCTACTCCAGCATATGATGGGAGAAAGAATCTCTACAGTCCAGTTGAGTTCCAAAATGATAAGCTAGAGTTCTACATAAGCCTCCCTATCCCCTCTAGCAAGGTGGCATCACCTTATGGAGAAATGTCTGACTTGAGGGAGAAGCATGAGCAGCTTAAACTTTTCAGAATAAATGTTAAATTGGTCTCAAAAATCAATGGAAAGGAGTTGACTAACTACTTGAGCAAAGAGGGTGATGACTGGATTCCACTTCCACAGGATTATCTGCATGCTTTGGATGTAGTTCTTAGGGAGAACCCTACTGAGAAATGCATACCCGTTGGAAGGTCATTCTATTCAAGTTCAATGGGGAGAAGCAAAGACATTGGTGGAGGAGCTGTTGGATTGAGAGGCTTCTTTCAGAGTCTTAGACCAACACAACAAGGACTAGCTCTCAATGTGGATTTCTCAGTAACTGCTTTCCATGAGAGCATAGGAGTGATTGCATACCTGCAGAAGCGCCTTGAGTTCCTTCGAGACCTTTCTCAAAGGAAGACAACTCATTTAACTAGTGAAGAGAGGAAAGAAGTGGAGAAAGCATTGAAGAACCTTAGGGTCTTTGTTTGCCATAGGGAAACTGTTCAGAGATACCGTGTCTATGGCTTAACTGAGGAGGCTACTGAAAACCTTTGGTTTGCTGACAGAGATGGGAAGAATCTGAGGCTGGTGAATTACTTTAAAGATCACTATAACTATGACATACAATTCAGAAAATTGCCGTGCTTGCAAATAAGTAGGAGTAAACCTTGTTATCTCCCTATGGAGCTTTGTGTGATCTGTGAAGGCCAAAAGTTCCTTGGAAAGCTGACTGATGATCAAACAGCAAGAATACTCAAGATGGGCTGCCAAAGACCAGGAGAACGAAAAACCATTATTGAAGGAGTCATGAGAGGAAATGTTGGGCCTACCAGGTACTGTATTACCATATTTTCTTGTTGAATAGATATTATTATGGTTCTTCTGTACTTTCAATGGATCCTTTGTTTGTTTACTTTTAAATATTCATATTGCTTTTAGTATTAGTTTCTAATGTCTAAATATGTAATCATTTTGGCAGTGGTGATCAGGAAAAAGAATTCAAACTCCAAGTCTCAAGAGAAATGACAAAGTTGACTGGCAGAATTCTTTTCCCTCCCAAACTAAAGCTTGGAGATGGAGGTCATGTGAGAAACCTGACACCTTCGCGCCACGACCGGCAATGGAACCTTCTTGATGGCCATGTCTCTGAAGGAAGTACTATTGAAAGGTGGGCATTGATTAGTTTTGGGGGCACACCTGAGCAGAAGTCCAATGTCCCCAGATTCATAAACCAGTTATCTCAAAGGTGTGAACAATTGGGCATTTTTCTGAATAAGAACACAGTTATTAGTCCCCAGTTTGAATCAAGCCAGATTCTTAATAATGTCACCCTTTTGGAATCTAAGCTCAAGAGGATACAGAGGAGCGCCTCAAACCATCTCCAGCTTCTTATTTGCATAATGGAAAGAAAACACAAAGGGTATGCAGACTTGAAACGAATTGCGGAGACTAGTGTTGGTGTTGTGAGCCAATGCTGCCTGTACCCCAATCTCAGCAAATTGAGTTCACAATTTTTGGCTAATTTGGCCCTCAAAATCAATGCCAAAGTTGGTGGATGCACTGTTGCTTTGTACAACTCATTGCCTTCGCAGTTACCACGTCTCTTTCATATTGATGAGCCAGTGATATTCATGGGTGCAGATGTGACACATCCTCACCCTCTTGATGATTTCAGTCCATCTGTTGCTGCTGTTGTCGGTAGCATGAATTGGCCTACAGCAAACAAATACATTTCAAGAATAAGGTCTCAAACACACAGACAAGAAATCATTCAGGATCTTGGTGCAATGGTGGGGGAATTGCTTGATGATTTTTACCAGGAGGTAGATAAACTCCCCAGCAGAATCATTTTCTTCAGAGATGGGGTTAGTGAAACTCAGTTTTACAAAGTGTTGGAAGACGAACTTCAGTCAATCAGGTGTGCATGCACAAGGTTTCCTGGTTACAAACCTTCCATTACTTTTGCAGTTGTCCAGAAGAGACATCACACAAGGTTGTTTCCCTTGGAAACTGACCAGTCTTCAACTCAAAACCATTTTGTGTATGAAAACATTCCTCCAGGGACTGTGGTTGATTCTGTGATCACTCATCCAAACGAATTTGATTTCTACCTTTGTAGCCATTGGGGTGTGAAAGGAACAAGTAGGCCAACTCACTACCATGTCTTGTGGGATGAAAACCAGTTTACTTCTGATGAACTGCAGAAACTGGTGTACAACTTATGCTACACTTTTGTCAGGTGTACCAAGCCAATCTCTTTGGTGCCTCCTGCGTATTACGCCCATTTAGCTGCATACAGAGGCAGACTCTACCTTGAGAGATCAGAGTCCTTAGGTTTGTTCAGAAGTACATCTACACTATCCAGAGCTGCACCTCCAAAGACAGCACCTCTACCCAAACTCAGTGAAAACATCAAGAAGCTCATGTTCTACTGCTAGTGATAACTCTTGGCCTATGCCATTCGATTTCTACATAGTTTATTTAAATGACATGTAATCAGTTGATATAGCATGTGCAAGATAAATATCAGTAATGCAGAAAAAAATTGGAGACCTGTAAGATTTGCATTTTGTCTAACTAAAAAGTTCTAGAAGCCTTTTTTCTAACTGTATATTTCTTTTCTAGTTTAACTGAGAGATTCATAAATATATTAGTATAATTTGAATATGACTTGTAATTCATATAGATCCGCGTATCTCGTGTCTTATATTTTGAAGATTACACCATTCAGTTGGTCCGGGGATTCTCCATCCTAATTAAATGGTTTTTACGTTTGCTTTTAAACATATTGACAAGTAAAAGACATTTGATTGGCTTGTGAGCAAATGATTGCTACACCAGCATGCTTATCTTAATCTACTGATTTCATGTAATGTTTTTCTTACAGAAAAATTTTAGAGGTTGATATGTTAGTATTTGTTTACAAAAGGACCCCGAACCACGGCCTATTTTCTCCTTCCTTCTTTCCACTTCTACCAGAATTCCACTTTATGTTCACTAGTTCTATGCAATATCACTTTTTAATGTTAAAATGTCACGCATGTTTTGGATGAATGCTAACAAATTCACATGTGAATAAACAACTGATTCGGCAGACACCAAAAAAAAAGCTCAAACCAAAGGACAAAGTAGTTGTCAGTTCCTCATACAATCTATAATCTTCAATTTTCAGGTATAGGTAGTTGTGCATCCAATCTGTGCATGCAGCTTTAACTTGTTACCCTGACAAACGTGAACTACTGGTAGTACAAAAACTAGCCTAATAGCACCTACTTATATAACTGTAAACATGACTTCATCTAAGCACAGTAGTAAAGATATGAAGCCAAGCAAAGAAACTGGAAGATAATTGTTTTCATCCATTAATCCTTTCTCATTGCATCTTTCACTTCTTCCACACACCATATATAGGTAATACATGTGATTAAGCAAGGTTGCAAATAAAGATACAAGAAGTGGCATTAATAAAACAACTGGACCATTGTTTTGGCATGCAATTTATGCAACCATAACTTTGAATAACTCTTCTGTGTTGTAATATCTTCTTTTCCTATTACATCTGTCGCTTCTTCAACAATATACACTGAAAAAGTTGCTAAACACTAATTTGTAGACGTAGTTAATGAAGAGGTAAAAAATGTAGAAAGTGGTGTAAAATAAAAAAAGTGGAGCATATTTTTGGCATGCAATGCAACCATGAAAGTGTATGTGGCAGAGTAAAGAATCCAAATTTGAAAGCAAAAGACAAGGAAGTTTATGGGTATACTAAAAATCAAAGGTGTAAAAGACTGTTATTGGACCCACAGGGAATGGTACAGAAGCTCAGTTACAGAATCAAACTGCACGGCAAATGCCAGCCCAATTGCATTATTAGAGATGCAGAGAGAGTGAAGAGACAAAACAAAAGCCAAGAAAAGACGGGGTTTCAAAAGGAAATAAAGTGAGTGTTTTGAAGTTCCCCTTTTGTCCTTTATAATCTATGCTTATTATATTCAACTTTCACTTTCTCTTTCATTTTACTTTCATAAAAAATTATTTCATACTTTTCAACCATCATGGATTCATACTTTCACTCAATATTGTTTTGTTATTCTTCATTTAAAACGAATATTTTTCTCAGATAATTCACATACATGTATATTACATCACCCTTATCTAAACTTTGTCATTTTTTTTTATTTTCCTGAAATCATTAATTACCTTTGTATTCTTTGATCTTACTTTCACCCCATCTATCTACTTGCCATCATTCAACCCAACATAATTTTACTATATTACTTTTTTGTGTATCCAAGATGTGAATTAAAAGATTTAAAACTAAAAGCAAGGAGGTTTTTGTTTTTGTTTTTGTGAGAGGAAGCATAGAGACATGCAGTATCTCTCTTACTTTTGCATGTGGATGAGATGCTTTTCAGAACTGCACGTCCATGGCAAGGGAAGGGACAGAAAGACTGATAAATGAATATGGCTTCTGCAACTGATAGTGGCCTGCCCTTACTAAGATCCTACCACATACAACTTCACTCTCCCTTAGGGTCCCAGCTATAGTACACCTTAGATTCTTTAATTATGTTACCCCATTTCCTTTTCTCTTTTTTTGTTCTTTATCATATACCAAATTCATGCATTTTTCACTGAATAGTAAGTTAAGTTTTTAAAATACATCTCACTGTCATGGTGATTTCTAAATGAGTAATAAAAGTTTGAAACTTTTTAGAATCTTTTTTATTTTTAAGAATGCCCTTTTTATTTAAAGTCCTGCTGTGAATATATAATAATCCTAATGTATGTTTAAAGATCACAATGGGTCAGTTTAGATATTTTAATGAAATTTTAAAAGTTCATTTGAGCTTTTCTTTGTTTTAGATAATAATTTGACAGAGAAATATTTAAGTGATAATAATAACACGATTTTACATGAAATTTTAAAATTTTATTTGAGATTTTCTTAGTTTTATAGATTGATAACAGTGAAATACAAATTCAAGAATACCTGTTGTGTTGTTTTATTTAAATTGATTTTCCATAAAAAAATAATTTGAATGTTTTTCTCTTATATATAATTATATATATATATATATATA
>Ga0123340_1006006_pt1 | contig 11575 bp, 10 predicted proteins | sample SirMexnodulemix_FD_89961 | JGI IMG/M metagenome (GOLD analysis project Ga0123340, IMG submission 89961) | Root nodule microbial communities of legume samples collected from Mexico - Siratro Mexico nodule mix | ecosystem: Host-associated > Plants > Roots > Nodule | place: Mexico: Nepantla... | reverse complement strand
TAATCTATTTTGGTAACCTTATAATAAATTCTATAAATAATCTAAATAGGACCTGATAATTCATCTACTATGTCTTCTGGGGTTTGAACATATAATTTTATGGAGTTACTTGTTTTATCATTCCTTATATTCATAGAGAAATTAGGATAACAGTTAAAGAATGTTGGACCATCATGAAGGTTACTTTCTAATATAGCTATTATGGAATCATTAAACTTTTTAAGACTTATATCTCTTAACATTATTAATATGGGACTATTTATGCCTAACCTGTAATTTGGTTTTGCTGCAACTTGTATTAATCCTAAATGAATAAAATTATATTCATCTTTAATATGCTGATCTAATAAGGATTGTTCTAATATGTTAATGACTTTATTGTTTTTTGTTCCTGGATAACTATATTTTACTATATGTACTTGATCTTGATTAGAAGACCAAAATTTATGTTGTTTATAAACTTCACATTTTTTAACTATAGGTATTGACCAATTATGTAATGAGTTTTCTATATCTGCAATTTGTAATTCTTTTTCTTTATTATGTTTTGTGTTTGAAGAAGAAGAAGCTTCTTGTTGCGGAGTTCTAATCATTATTTGTTTATCTTTGTTTCTTAATCCTAAATCACTTAAAGTTCTAAGAAAATTTGGCATTCTTACTCTTTCCTTGGTTTCCATGATACGGGACCACTGCTAACAAACGGTCTTACTACCTCTCACTCAAGCTTTACTGCTGGGACCACAGTTGACCAATGTATAAACGCCTCTCAGCGCTACACTAGAAACCTCTTAAAGAGCTAAGAACAACAAAGGTTCTTATTACCCTAGATGATGTAGTCTTAAGATTCAAATTTTCAACAAATAATAATTATAACTTTAACAACACAGCTGTTTAATCTTCTAAGCAACACAATGTCTTAGTTTGTCTAATTGTATTTGTAATTCTCTTATGACAACCTTAATAAATGATGTTAAAAATGAGTATTTTCATTACTTATCTTTTCAATGATTATTTTCATTAATAATGAAAAGTATGTAAGCAATAATGAAAAGATAACTAATGATAATACTCATTTTTAACATCATTTATTATTGATGTATAGTGACCGATTGTGTGACGAATCTGTGATCGAATTTGTGATCGATTTTGTGACCGAATGTGTGCCTGAATTTGTGACCGAATTTGTGACCGATTTTTTCGGTCACTGATTCAGTCACCGATAATGACTGATTTTTTCGATCACTAATTTAAGTCTCTATTTAGCAATTTTCTAGTAGTGAAAACACATTACTTCCTTTCTTAGTGGATTTATAAATAATGTAGACGGCGAGTGTGTCTCAAAGATCCAAAGGTGTTGATGTGAACCTTTGAAGGTTTTTAGATCTATATCAGCCTAGAAAAAGATGAAGATTGTATTTTCCAAGAGAACAAGTGTTGAAAACAAGAAACAACAATGAAAGAAAACATTATGGATTAAGGAAGAAGAAGATACGGACATGTCACCTTCAAGGATAAGTGAAGGAGGATTCGCCGCTTGAGAAAGCTTCTCAAGATAAGAATAAAAGAAATAGTAGAGACAAAAACTCAAAACTCTCACACAATTTTACATAAGAAACTCTTCTTCATTCAACTAGTGTATTTTACAATATAATTTGGCCAAGCAAGGAGTCTCAAAAGAGAAAAAGAGTTAACTACTCTAATCAAGGTTAACTTCACTTAAGTATGTTTAAGCTAAACTAATCCCTTGAAATTAGCGAGATGCGTTTGGCAGTTTCTAAGATACATGAGTGTAATGATAACTCTAAGATGACTAGGATGCATGTACATGAAAGAATATACAAGGTAGTTACTAAAATGCAAAGAATGTAATGATTATAATGCATGTACTTCAAAGAGTCTAGATATTGAATGTGTCTTGAAACTTGAAGAGTCAAAGATGACTTAAGTAGCTAATGTGAGGTGCATATGCCAACTTAAGCCTTCAAAAACTCTCTCAACTTTGTACTTCTCACAAGTTCTTCCTAATTTATACAGTTTACAAACATTTATCCTTCTAATTTCTTCTTCCAAAAGCTTTAGGACTCTTTCCCTCTTTATTTGTTCATCTACATCTTCATTTGTCATGCTTCTTTATTTAATTTTTGTGTATTCTCTTCTCTTTCTTCAACATGTTCTTCCTCTTTCTCTTATTTATCAAGTGCCAAAATGAGCCTCACTTAGGATACGTCCAGTTTATATTCGTTGTTTTTAATTTTTTTTGTAACTCATAGTTTTAGGTTCATTAGCCTTTTGCTTGTGCTTAAAAGAATGTCATTCAGAAAAAGGTTTGTAAAGTATATTGGGGTAAGGTTTTGGCTAGGATAGAATTAGCTCTTAAGTTGTCCTAGTGACACACCTCTTTTTCCTAGGAATCTCCCTAGTGTGTTGAACTTGTCATTTTCTCTTTAGAAAACCTTTTATACAAGACTTAAGTTGCTAAGCGTTCTTCCCACTATAACGATAGTGATTCAAGTGACACTCTAGTTAATTTGAAACAAATGTCATGTGAACTTGAAACACTAAAACTATGGAGACAATAATAGGAAATGAATAAAAATAAAGAAAAATTTGTATGTGATGCCCAACTTGCAATCCTGGAGAAGATCTTAAGGTCTTAAGGGAGAAGGAAGAAAAAATACATAAAAAAATTTGTTAAAAAGTTAGTCTGGATCTTCCAAGGGTATCAAATGGGTCTGAGTTAGGTTACAACATGAAAGGAATAGTCTTAGGCTAGATGAGTATTACCAACTTGAACCCCTCAGAAGACATTTTTCGTGAACATAAGCCTAGATAGTCCTGAGTTTACTTACCACACTTTCATGATAAGGAAGACGTAGATGCCTATCTAGATTGAGAAATAAAGGTAGAACAACTATTGTTCTATCACCATGTGAATAAGAAAAAAAGGTTCCATTGGCTACATTAAGTTTCCAAGGCTATGTAATGTATTGTTGGAATAATCTTGAAATAGAAAGACGTCTCCATAATGAGCCTCTAGTGGAGTATTACAAGATCTTAGAAGTGTTCTGAGACATTGTCATATTCCTTCGTACTATTACAGGGAGCTAATGGATAAGCTCCTAAGACTCCATCAGAAAGATATGACTCTAGAAGAATATAAATGGAAAATGGAGTTATATATAATGAGGTTGAGTATAAGAGAAGAAGTGTTTACAACCATTGTTAGGTTAATGAGTGGCTTGAGTATTACGATAAGAGACGTAGTTAGACTTTTACCCTATAAGAATTTGAATGAACTGGTCCAACAATGTATAAAAGTTAAACAACAAAATTTAAGAAAAGGACTAGATAGAAGCTCACATTTTGACTCATTAAAGTTTTTATATTTAAGATATATAAAAGTACGTTTTATATTAAAAAATAGTAACTGTAAGATGACCTGTACAATCATACACTTAAAATTATTTAAACATATAAAAGTATAATAAAATTGTTTTATTTATCATATATGAAAACACATTTTAAATAAAATCACTGTGTATAAAATTAAGTGTATGAATTTTTAATATAAAATGTAGTATAAACTATAGGATTATATCAAAGAAATCACTACTAACAAAAAAAGAGCTAATCATATTTATTTTTAACCACAACCTAAAGGAATTGGTGGTGGGAATAACAAAATTAAAAGAATCAAAACACAAAGGCCCAAAAGCCCACGGCGTAATAAAAAACAAATAAAAGTATTTTAGACCCCACTACCTTTCCAAATGGAAATCTCTTTCTAATTCATGTGTTGTCCTACATGCACTGAAGTTGAATACACTGAAATGTATATTGGCGCGTGATGGCCGTGAAGGAAATGCATGCATTGAGACACCACTTACAAAATTGTTGACACCACAGGATTTTGTATCTATTTAATGCAAACAAGATAGAATTGTTTGATGTAATAAAAACATAAAAAATACAATAATATTTTTTGACACTATTCTTCTTACCTGACCCGAGAGGAGATCGTCCGCAGTGGTGTTGTCAGCAACCGAGTTGAAGACGTTGAACCGAATGGGGTCCACCTGCAGAAGACTCTCCGACGCTCAAGTCAGTAAGAGTGTAAAAAGGTGTTTAAGAGTATACAAGTGAGAGAATAGTGAGATAGATGATATTCCCTCTAGACCTATGTTATATTTATAAGACCTCATCATTAAAGACCATATATTATTTCCCCATAATGATTTTGAACGTCAGGAATCACGAATTACCATAATATAATATGATTGAGGTCAATTAGATTCAATTATAGTAAATTGAGATCAATCGTAATAAACTATTAATTGACAATTAATGAACCTGGCCTAATAATCGGGTACGTACACAAGCCCCCGAGTTCATGATTCCAACAAGTGGATCGTATGGATGACCGATATGTGCTCAGTCTTCCCGTTGGGATGTAGTTGATCGAGTTGGTCTCGCCTCGGCTTGCCATTATGTTTGGATAAGGCATTTTTTGGAGCTTTTAAAACTTTCTTTAGCGTAACTCGGTGGTAGAGTAGTGTTATGATAGCTCACATTAAATGCTGCAGAGAAAAAGGCGTGACATGACCTGGATAGGACGTTTTCGCGCCCCTCTTCAGATGGTGACAGGTGGCTCTTAGTGGTCGTGGCTCAATGTTGACCTTTGAATTCGGCAAGCAAGAATTACTAAGGCTGAGACTGTTCATTTTTGCCTTTTTAACTTCGATCTGGCCTTTAACTAACCTCCACTTGACTTTTTGAGAACCCGAGTTGTTCATTCGACATTTCTTGCTTCTTCTAGGTACGCTCATGGCCTCCTCTTCTTCTTTTTCTATTTCTTCTGGTTCTAATAGAACAACATTAGTTAGAGAGCTTACTCCTCTGGGTGAGGGAAGCTCTCCTGAGCTAACCGGGTCCCTTTCCGGTGAAGGGGATCCCATGGAGGACACTTCTACTCCAGCCCTTGCCACTCGCCGTCCTCCTCCTACTTCTATGGCTGCACCTGTGGCTTTTGTGTACCCTAGGAATAGGAGAAAATAGAACCCTACTTCCTCAAACCCAGAACCTTCAAACGATCCCAAGAAAACTAAGAGGAATAGATACCCCCTATCACCGATCCCGAGTACTCCTGGGTGTTTGGTGAAGCAGCCAAGTATGTTTTGGAGTATGACACTAAAGAGAAAGTAGATGACTTTGTTACTATGTATAATGTTTGTGATGAATCTGTGTGGCCTATGCTGTCGCCAAGCCTTGTAAAGCCGATGAGAGAGTGTATATGAAACTGAAGTTGGATAACTACGACTTTACATATGCTTACGAGTTTCTTTTTAAAGAGTATGATATTAGTTTTCCTCTGACCGACTTCGAGGCAAGCATTCTAACAACCGTAAATACAACCCCGAGTCCGCTATATCCCAATAGTTGGGCTTTTTTGAAGTGTTTTGAGATTCTTTGCGGACACCTTAGCCTCGAGCCCTCCAAGAATGTCTTCATGTCTTTTTACCAAGTGAAGTTCGGCAAGTTTGTTGGTTGTGTCTCTCTAAGCACTGTATATGATGGGTCTCTTTTCACTTTTTATAGCTCTTCTTATAAGTACTTTAAGACAAAAAAATTTTAAACTCCGATGCCACTCCAAGGATGCGGAGAGACGTCCTCTATTCCACCCCGACCTCACACCTCGATTTCCTCTGTACTGGCAAAAACCTCAAAGGTTTAAGTCGAGGGTTGAGTACTTACTTACTCCCGAGGAGAGGGAAGCCATTGACACCATTAGGCAACTCCCTCGCCCTATAAATACCAAGGCACTCCTCAGCCATTGTTAGTGCTCTAGTGTTTTCGTTTTAAGCTTATCCGCTTATTTGTGTTTCCTTTGTAGAGATAATAAGAAGGGACATCGACTTCAAGAAGGCTCGTGCTCAGGTCAGCGATCGTTATGATCTGACTGCCTCTTTCCAAAATCCCAAAAGAAAGAAGAGTGGGACAAGTTCCTCTGTTGACACCAACACGGGTCCTGCTCCTTCTTACTTAAACCTATCTACTGGTGCTGCTAGTTCTCCCCTCCACACTGACATCATTCCTCCTGTGGGTGAGGGCTCGGGTCCCATTCCTATTGTCGTAGTTCCCGAGTTGATCCACTTAGATGCCTCGTCTGAAGGTTGGTCGAGTTCTCCCGTTCAGCCGCTCGTGGTAACCTCCTTCAAGGCTATGATTCTCGGTCAGGCGGACTGAGACCTAGACTTAACCACCTATCCATCACCGACCTCGGTTTGTAATGAAACTGGCACATCAACTCCAAGGCCAAGGACTTACCCGGCTTCTATTCACACGATGCCAAGTTGATGGACAAGGTAGATCTCAAGAATTGTCTTGACGTGGGAGGCGTCTTGTTGGGGAGGTGCCTAGCAATCATGCAACACTTCCAAGTCACTGCTCAGGGTCACTTGGACTTGCAGACTAAGAATACTGATACGGAGAAGCAAGTCCAACAACTGCTGGTGGAGAGATCGAATAGGGACTCGACTTTCACTACCAAAGAAGTTCAACTCTTTCACTTCCAAGGGTTGTTCAAGCGCCACGAGGCCGAGCTGATTCATCGACAGGAGTTGGTTCGTGCGGAGGGAGCACTGAAGGATGTCGAGTGTCGGATGGTCGACTATGAGAAGGAGGTGGCTGAGCTGGTTCAAAAAGAGTCCTAATGGAAGAAATGGGAGGAGGAGGTTGCTTGCAAGGATTCGAAGAGGGAAGAAGACAAGATTAAACTCCAAAAGGGTTTATGAAGGCCATGAGGCAATCCCTTCTATTTACCCCTACTTGGAGCCGTCTTGATTTGACATCGATAAAGGGGTTGTTGACGGAAACCTGGTAGATGATTAGGCCTTTTCGGCTTTGTAATTAACATTTCTTGCTTTTCAAACAATTTCCCCACAACAAAACTATTTAAAGTATTTGCTATGGATGATGTATGTTGGTATTTTAGCGTAGTTGCCAAAACGTTTTTTTGTTCTACTTAAGCGTTAGCCTAGTCATTGTGTACGAAGGTCATCAAGCGTTTACTTGACTCGACCTTCATTTTAAACGAAATTCGTTAAGCATTTTTTCGACTTAGATCCTAACTTGAGTGTTTACCTTAGTTGTTAATATGAAAGGCACTAAGTGTTTGCTCGACTCGGTTCTTATCTACAGTGTTGGCTTAGTCATTTAGTATGAAATTCGTTTGTCAGACTTGTATTTTAACTTAAGCGTTAGCTTTAGTTGTTTTTACCTTGAAGTTGTCTAAGCGTTTGCCCAACTTGAGTTTAACTCAAGCATTAGCTTAGTTTTTTTACATTGAAGTTGTCTAAGCGTTTGCCCGACTTAGATTTTAACTTAATAATGAGCTTAGTTGTTTTATATTGAAGTCTTTAAGTGTTTGCCATACTTAGATTTTAATTTAAGCGTTAGCTTAGTTGTTTTTACATTTAAGTAGTCTAAGCATTTGCCCGACTTAAATTTTAACTTAAGTGTTAGCTTAGTTGTTTTATATTGAAGTCGTTTAAGCATTTGCCCTACTTAATTTTAAGTTAAGCGTTAACTTAGTTGTTTTTACATTGAAGTTGTCTAAGCATTTCCTCGACTTGTTCGTTTGGAATACTCGGTTCAAGTGTTTGCATGGTTGAGTTTAGAATAAATATCATAAAACACATAAAGAGGTAAGTAATGTAGAGTAATTCATCTTTTATTGACTCGGGTACAGGCCTCGTTAAAACCATGCTTGTCAAAACCCTCCTTCCAAGTCCAGGAAAGAGTACACTGTACCTGTTCTTCACAATTAACTGTAATTCATTTTAAGGTGGGTAGCGTTCCACGTTCTTGGCATGAGTTTTTCACACAGTTCCTCTAGCTTGTAGGCCCCGTTCTGAAAGGCGTCTACTACTCTGAATGGACCATCCCAGTTTGGTGCTAATTCGCCCTCTTGTTTATTCCTGCGGGCCTTCGCAACCTTTCTCCATACCAAATTGCCTTTCTGGAAAGCCCGTCCCCGAACTCGGGTATTGTAGCGCCTTGCTACTTTTAGCTTGGCGGCCTCCCTGCGAACTCAAGCTTCCTCTTAGACTTCTTGTATCAGGTCCAACTCAGCTTGGAGGTTATCATAATTGCCCTACTCTTGATAGTTCATTCTTCTCCACAAGGTTTCCCCCAGCTTCACTAGTATCATGGCGTCTGACCCATAAATAAGTCGGCAGGGGGTCTCCCTAGTTGATGATGGGGGCGTGCAATGGGGATCTCTTCGGCCCATAATCCCTTCACCTGACCAAGCTTCTTCCTAAGTTCGCTAAGTATGACCTTGTTTGCGGGCTCCGCCTGCCCATTTGTTTGGGGTGCTCAACACTTCACGCCAAATGCTTTATTCCGAGTTGGTTCAAGAATTGTTCAAAATTCTTGTTGGTGAATTGCCTACCGTTGTTGGTAACTAAGCTATGTGGTAGGCCATGTCGACAAATGACATTTTTCCATAGGAAATTTTGCACCTGGTGGGTTGAAATAGTGGCAATGGGCTCGGCTTCGATCCACTTGGTAAAGTAGTCGATAACTACTATCAAAACTTTTGCTTGTCCCTTCGCTAGTGAAAAGCGACAGAGGATGTTTGCCCCTCACCTGCTGAAGGGCCATGGGGTCGTTGTCTGATGTAATTCCTTTGGGGACTGTTAAAAACGGGCCCAAACGTCTGACACTCCTGGCACTTCTTAGTGTAGGAGCGAGTGTCTTGCTTGACGGTTGGCCAATAGTATCAAGCTCTAAGAACTTGGATAGCCATGGACCTTACGCCTGAGTGCATTCCACAGATTCCTCTGTGGAGCTCAGAGAGTACATAATCGGTCTTGTTCTTATCAAGACACTTGAGAAGTGGGGAAGAGTACCCTCTCCTGAATAGCTCATTGTCTATGACAGTGTATGAGGTGGCCTACCTTCTTGTCCTTTTCGCCTCTCCCTGGTCTTCGGGAAGCAGGTCATCAACCAAGAAGTCCAATATGGGAGTCATCTAGCTTCCTATTCTGGCATTGATTGCAAACACGTTCTCATGATACCAACTTGGGGTGGTCAAGACTTCCTAGATCAGTGTTCTGTGTTGGCGCGTTTTCTTCGTGCTTGCGAATTTAGACGAGACATCAGCTCGGTTGTTGTCGGTCCTAGGTACGTGCGTTAAACTAACCTTTTCAAACTGATGGACTAGGTTTTGGGCTATATGGTAGTATTTCTGGAGTAAGGGCTCCCTCGCCTGATATTCGTCATTCATCTGGCCAGCTACGAGTTGTGAATTAGTTTGGCAATTGAGGTTTTTCACTCCTAGATCTTTGGCCAACCTTAATCCCACTATTAGGGCTTCACACTCGGCCTAGTTGTTGGAAGTCTCAAACCCGAACCGAATAGATTGTTCTACCGCCAAATCGTCGGGCCTTTCCAGTGTGATTCCTGCATCGCTTCCTTTTTTGTTAGAAGATCTGTCTATGCTGAGTAGCCAGTATGTCTTCTCCTGGGCAACCGGGGTTAGCTCGGTAAGGAAATCTGCCAAAAACTGTGTCTTCATAGGACCTCGGGATTCCCCGAGCTTCCGTTTTCAACAGGATATTGGCCTGGCCTGTGGTAAGACTACCAATTTATGACACATAAAATCAGGATGTATGTTAGGCACGTTTGTGGGGCTCCACGTGAAGAGATCCGAGTTGGCTACAAGGATTCGTTCTACTTCATTTCTCACCAGTCGGTGGGCATCACTGCCTAAACGGGTGACCTAGTGAGGGAGAGTGCCGAGCCGAACTGGTATCATTGACTCATCAAAGGTGGGCCGGCTCACCTCAAACTCGATGCGAAGGTCTAGGTCAATCTCGTCCTATTCCTCAGGGGCTTCCTACTTCACCGCTATCTCCACCGTTATCAACTTATGACATATAAAATCGGGCTTCCTGCTTCATTGCTTCTCGCCCTTTCTCCTACTGTCTCGAGCGTGTAGGGGTTGACTTTCAGGCTCTGGATGTAGCACTGTCTGGCCTCCTTCAAGTCCGCCTTTATCCTAATGATGGTTCCGTTCAGTGTTGGGAACTTCTTGGCCATGTGGGGGGTGGATGTCAGGATGTCGAGTTGGTTGAGTGTTCGCATGCCTATGAGCACATTGTAGGACATGTCTGCCTCCACTAGAATGTACCGTACTGTCAAAATTTGGTAGGACTGCCCTATACTGAAGGTCGTCAGCATGTCCATGTAGCCTCGAATGTGTACCCTTTGTCTTGCAATACCTAGCAAAGGTTCGGGGTACGACCTAATAGCGGTCTTGGGCACGTTAAACTTTTGGAAGGTTGACCAATATAGAACGTCAGCTGAGTCTCCCTGGTCGATTAACATCTTGTGTACCCTCAATTGGCAATCATGGCAATTATGACTACTGGGTCATCTCGATCTGGATCATTGACAGAGAAATGCGCGTTTGAGAAGGTGATAGCCAGTTGGGAGCGTGTTGGTAAATAACTCACCGAGTTAATGCTCCTGAAGTGCCTTTTTCTGGCAGAGTTAGATGCACATGTCCCTGCAAATCCTCTTGCAATAATTTTGACGGAATTGAATTGAAAATCAACCATGTTCACTGACTTTTGAATAATGTGTACTAAGCTAAATTGGATGTCTACGACGTTCACCAACCCCGCAGGGATCTTTGGATCTTGATGAGCGGTTCTTGTCCCTGCTTCTGGTCTTGGTTCCCAAGCCTTTTCCTCTTCGGGTCTGTGGTGGAAGCATCCTCCATGCCCTCCCCTTGTGCCAAATGCTCTAAACCTTCCTCTGGTTGGCGGTGCTTGGCCCCTTCCGATGAATCGAGCTAGGGCTCTAGATTGAATGAGCTCTTTTATGATGTCTAGGACCTTAGAGCAATCCTCGATGTTGTGCCCAATGTTTTGATGGTAGCTACACCGAAGTGTCGGGTCCGCATTAGGATGTGATTACTTTGAGTGGGGGAGTTGGACAAGTTCAAAGTTGCAGGCTTCTCTCAAGATGGCCTCCCAGCTGGCGTTTAAGGGGGTGTAGTGCTCAAATCTCCCTGGCCAACTTCTCCTCGTGAACCGAGAGCTTCCCATCACGGCCTGTTGGTGAGACTTTCTTTTTCTAGCCTCCACGTTCTCCTCGATGCTCATGTACCTGGCAGCCTTGTCCCTCAGGTTGTCTGTGTTCTCAGGAGGATCTGCATAAAGCGTATCTGAGAACGGACTAGGCTTCAAATCGACTAGGAGGGAGTGCACCTATGTCTGTGGGTAATACCTATGGACCTATATCCGTAGGTAATACCTACCAACTTATATTCATGGATAAAACTAATATTATGTTTTATTGATGATGTACATATTAATTTATTAACAAATAACATTAATAAAGGTAATTATTATTAATATTAATATTCTTATTGAGATTATTAATATTATAATTAATATTAATAGTAACATTAACATTATTATTATTAAATTTTTATTACTATTATTATTACTTTTATTAATATTATTAATATCATTGGTATTATTAATATTATTATCATTAGTAT
>Ga0123340_1006002_pt1 | contig 11577 bp, 5 predicted proteins | sample SirMexnodulemix_FD_89961 | JGI IMG/M metagenome (GOLD analysis project Ga0123340, IMG submission 89961) | Root nodule microbial communities of legume samples collected from Mexico - Siratro Mexico nodule mix | ecosystem: Host-associated > Plants > Roots > Nodule | place: Mexico: Nepantla... | reverse complement strand
GCATAATTTATATATTATAGGCTACAATTTTAAATCCAAAAATATAATTAATATGAATACTTTTGTTTTTAAAATAGAATAAACTTTAAGGTTTAGAAGTCTAGAGTTTCAAAAATAATTCTGAAAGTACCATTCCAAACTAAATTAATTTGTTTCACAAAGCTCATTTTATAATTCTATATCTTGTTACGAGCTATTTTGTAATGACTAAATCGGAATATTTAAAAATAATTTTAAAATACGGTCCAAAATATGTAATTTAAAAACTTTATAATTCAGATAGTATAACATTACTTTATTTGTTAAATTAAATAACAATGAAATTATAAAAAGGAGAGATATGTGCATGCAATGTAATAAAATAGAATTATGATGAGAGGGAATAAGTAATTTAGACGAGAATTGTTGAAACTCAGATATTTTTAAACTTTTTATTTATTCAACTACAAAAACGTATAGTCACAAAACCTTTTTATATATATAGCTTACAAAACCTATATTATTAGCAATACTAAAGCTCTAATGATTTTCATATTTTTAATATAAAGTCATTTTGGTTAGATAGTCAATTAGCACGTTGTTACCTTATATGAATATATATGAAATTTTTAAAACAAAATTTTAAAAACAGGATTTTCGGAGCAAAATTTCTAAGACACAAAATACATTTAGGAATGAGCTTTCTGAAAAAATAGTCCAATTTAGATTCTTTTACTACTAGTCTCAGTTCGTATATGGAAAAGAACAAATATAATGAATTTAATTCAAAGAAGCCACTTTGTTCAGTATTCTTGACGTGAAAAAAAAAGAAAAAAGTTTTGACATGAAAAAAAGAGAGTAAAACTGTAAATGAAAAGCAAAAGCTGGCAGACACGTTACTTGTCTTTGTCCTTGGATTTTGTCAAGCGGATTCTTCGAAGATTTAGGTATTGCTGTGAATAAGATATGCTATTAATTTGCAATAGTTTAAACTAATTAATACACATTTCATTGTTCCAACATGCAGCAACAACTGGCAAACTACAACACGACACCGTTGAAGTTTTACCACTATGTATTCTTCTTTGGTAATTTCTCTCAGTTAATGCATATTTTGTTTTGTTTTCCAATAGGTATCTCATTGGAAGCATACTAAACCCCTCGTAATAAAAGATAAATTGTGATATGGTGTATTGTGAGGGACACTACTCCTTTAACTAGATCCAACCACATGCAAATTCCATGCAATACTTTTTTTTTCTTGGTGAATATGTCCTTTAGGATCATATAGTAATTAAGCAAATTAACATATAAATATGAGAAGAGAAGTCTTAAATAAAAGAAATTTATTTTGGTGTTTATTTTTCTCATTTTAAAAAGAAGTTAGTGTTGTTCTTATTAAGATACATTTAGATTATTTTCTGTTGTATTGTTTGAGTGCTTAGAGAAAAAATAAGAGAGTTTTTTTTTTTTCTTTAAGATTCTTCTAATAATTGTTTTTTCCTATTTTTAAGAAAGGGTATTATTGTTTCTTTCTTTCAGTGAAATTATATTGTTCATTGTCTATTTTTTTTTTCTGTATTCATATTTTATCTTAGTTGTGACCTAATAGTGCTATCAAAACTAGGTTCCTGATTTACTATAAGAAAAAAGCTATTTACCTATCAAATTTTAACTACAAAATAAAATGGTTGTTAATTGTAACTAAAATAATTACCAAATTAGCTTTTGGTTGCTAAATAACTACAAAATAAAAATAATGATTGAATTTAGTGACCAATTAAGTCAAGATAATGTCAGATACCAATTATCTTGACTTAATTGGTCACCAAATTCAATCATTACTTTTATTTGTAGTTATTTAGCATCCAAAATTTAATTTGGTGATTATTTTAGTCATAATTAACAATTATTTTATTTGGTAGCTAAAAATTAGTGTCTAAATAATTTTTTTATTGTAGTGATTGTATTTTGTTATTATTGTTGCTAGAATAATGTTGTAGAAAAATCACATAAAATAATTATTTTTGTTACTAGGTATAAAGTGTGGTAGTTTGAAAGTTCATGTCTTGGAAAGTTCTGACAAAAGTAAACACTTGATATTTAAGTGTGTCAATTAGTGACTCACTCCTCTTTCTTTGGAATTTACTATGTACTAGTTCACAACCTGTCATCATTGTTCCAATAGATAATATTATTCATAGTGAAAAATACATCAACCAATTTTATAATTAACCATGAAAAATAAATATCAGATAAAGAAATTCAATGAAAATATTTTTATCATTGTAGAAATTGAAGATAAATTCAATTTTGAGAAAAACAATTGTGTAGAGTCAATTGAAGAAAGATCCATGGACATGACAAATCAAAGGTAGAAATAAATTAATGACAATGATATCGCTAATTTGCACTTAGCAATGATAAATGTGGTTTTTTGTAGTATTGAGGAAAAAACTCCTACAAAGGAGATTTGAGGCACATTCATCAAATTTACGAGGTTAAGTAACTTCAAATAATAATATATTTAAAGAGTAAACATATACTTTTTGAACGAGTGAGTCCACATCAGTGATGAACCACATTAACAATTTGAATATATTATTTGTCTATCTTTTATCGATAAATTTTAACATAGTTGAAAATGATCGTGTGGAACTTCTACTTCAGAGTTTACTTGATTTTTAGACTGAAGGTGAGATCTTAAAGGTTGCGAGGGATAATTTAGTAGTGATGAAAATAATAAAGATCATAATAAATTTTTGCATGCTTTTGGGAGATATGTTGCAAGAACCAGATGCAATAGTTGCATTAACAAGTTAAGAAGAAGCAGTAATGAAGTGACACTATAAACTTAATGATATGTCGGAGCGAGGCTTAAAAGTCTTTATGAAAGGTAATCTCTTACTCGAGCTCAAAGAGGTTATTTTACCTTTTTACGAGCATTATATGATAAGCAAATAACATAGACTAAAGTTTTCCAAAAGTAAATACATATAAGACTTTATTCATTTTGATGTGTAGGAATCACCAGTACTATCACTAGAAGGAGAAAAATATTTGTATCATTCGTTGATGATTACTCCATAAAGTCAGATGTGTTTCTAGTATTCAAGGAGCTTGAGGCATGAACAGAGCTTGAAATTGGTGAAAGAATTAAGTGTTTGAGGATAAATAATTGAGGAGAATATGTAGTTGGAGCTTTTTAGCATTTTACAAGCAAGGGGTATTATGAGACAATTTTTGGTTCCACATACACCTCCACAGGATGGTGCGGTAGAGCGAATGAACAAAAATATCTTAAATAGAGCAAGAGTTATGATGAGAACTACAAAAGTGATCAATTCTTTTGAGACATAAGTAGTTAAACCTCCTACTATGTAATAAGTTAATCAAGGCCAACAATGATTGGTTTGAAGATATAGATGGAGATGTGAAAAGACAAACCAACTTATTATTCTTCCTTACATGTGTTTGGCTGTCTTGTGTACTTGATGTATAATTTCCAAAAAAGAATAAAATTGGATCCAAAATTCAAGAAATGTATATTCTTGAGATATGTTGATAACATTAAGAGGTATCACTTATGGGATCCCACTACCCATAAGGTTGTTGTTAGCAGTGCAACAACTGAATTGGAAAATGAGAAGAAATCAAAAGGCTTTGAAAAAAAAAAAACTTAGTTTGTAGGTTGATAAAATCTTTAAACAGTTTAAAGTAGGCACTTAGGTGTTGGTGTAAGATATTTGATTCCTTCATCATCAATCTTGATTACACTAGATTTAGTTTAGACCATTATACTTATTATTATAATAAGTTTCATGAGAATGATTTTATAATCTTATTGTTATACGTGAATAACATGTTGGGGGAAGGCCCCAACAAAGCTCGTATTCAAGAATTGAAGGTACAATTGGCTAGGGAGTTTGATATAAAGATATTGGGACTAGCAAACAAGATTTTAAGGATGCAAATTTACCGTAATAAAAAAAAAAGTAAATTCAACTTTCTTAAAAGAATTACTTATTAAAAGTCTTGCGACAGTTCAACATGCAATATTGTAAGCAAATTTCTACGCTACTTCCTATCAATTATAATGTTATCCTCAAGTATGAGTTGTAATAAGGAAGTAGAGATGATGAAAATGTTTTAAGTACCGTATGCATTAATAGTGAAAAACATGATTTCTACAAAACCATATATTGCAAAAGTAGTGAGATTGATTAGTACATTTATGAAAAATCCCGCTAGAGAGAATTAGAGTGTTATTAAGAGATTCCTTAGATACATAAAAGAGACATAAGATCTTGCATTATGTTTCAAAATATCAGAATTAGTTTTCAAAGGCTATGCAGATTCAAATTTTGCATGTAATCTTGATAAAAGAAGACCTACTATTGACTACATGTTTACATTTGCACGAGGGATAGTAAGTTAGTTATCCAAGTTATAGTCTATAACGGAAGGTAAGTACATGAAAACTACCTAAGCATGAGAGGAAGCTATCTAAATTCAAAGTTTATTGGAAAAACTTAGACACAAACAACAAAAGATTATTATTTATTATGACACTCAAACTACCTTGCATATTGTAAGGAATAATTCCTTTCATTCTATGATGAAGCACATAGGCATATGCCTATTACTTTGTTGATAAATAATAGAGGAAAAAAGTATGGATATGCAAAAGATTCAAATTAGTAAAAACCTAATAATTTTATGACAAAATTGATTAACATTAAGAAGTTTATATTGGTTCGATCCTATTACGACCTATAAAAAAGCAACATGGATGGTAAGAATAAAGCATTGAGTGAAGATTTGATTAATTTCATCAAAAAATCTTAAATTGATAAAATTTGAGAAGATTAAAAAAAATTTATTTTAGTACTTATTTTTTTTATTATAAAAGGTATACGACGCTTTCTTTTGTAAGATACACAAAAATCATTACCTTTTCTTTATTACTACTTTACTCTTTTGAGCGAAAAATTAAGAGAAGAAAAATAGTTTTTCCTTTTGAAGTCTTATAGTAATTTTTTTTTCTTGTTTTTAAGAGAGAGTGTTATTATTATTATTTTTTTGCTTAAAGTTAAAAAGTGCAGTATTTTTTTTCCTTTTAGAAAAATTACATTATTTTTATCTTTTATTTTAGTTGACTTTTTATTTATTCATATAGTATCTAACGTGAAATAATTTCGTAATTTTGTGTTGAACATGTTACATTAATTTTGTAATTTTGTGTTGAACATGTTGCATTGTAACGCTTTCAAGAGAAATTATATCAATATCATACAGCTATCAGAATTTCAGCATGACCTCAATTGAATGATTTTCCACGACAAATTGGCGGTTTGGCTGTATTAGCTGCATGCTATCGGCAATACAAAGTCATAAGGCGGCAATTTGCTGTGAGCTACACTTTCTTCTGTCTATATATATACCAAGTCAAATCCCATGAGTCACAAAACTTCAGTGCTGAAAAAGTAAAAAATTTTGTAAGCATCCAAAATGATGAAGATCATTACAATATTGCCCTTGTTTTGCATCATACTTCCCTTAGTATTTGGGGACTTGAAGGTTGGATTCTATGAGTCTTCATGCCCACAAGCAGAGTCCATTGTGAAGAAAATTGTGCAGAATCGATTCAATCGTGACAAGACCATTACTGCAGCATTGCTTCGCTTGCATTTCCATGACTGTGCTGTCAGAGTAAGATCCACTTAATCTCAGCTCACAAATATAGAAAGAACCAATGCTAAAGGAAATTGAATATGAAATTGAACGAAGTTTATGAGTTGTGGTTCTATTAGAGTGATTTTCGTTTTCTGACCATTTTGAATCGTTATGCGTTTCTTTTATCCGTTAAATTTGATTTTTTTTTGTCTAGGTTCTATAGTTTAACTGATCATTTATTTATTTTTATATCTAAGCTAGTTGTTCGTTGTACTTTCAATTTTAAAATTTCTGGTTTTCATTACTACACAAAATAACTTTCTAGGTTTTATAGTGTATTTTGATTTGTTTCATACTCAGAAATAATTAATTGCTTCTTTATTATGAAAGTAAAATAACAAAGTCTTTTGTATCTATTATAATGTGTATGGTTTTGTTAAGTAAATTTGATTCTCGATCATACTATATATTAGTCCAATATTCTAAAACTATTAGAAATGGAGACCTAAAGACCACAATGTAAAAGCAATGAATTGTTTAGGAACTAAACATATAAGTTTTATATGTACTTTTATGAGTTTTTTTCATATTATATAGAATTCTTCTTAAAATAAATTGAGAATATGTTGAATAGTAACATTTACATGAATTTTCCTATTATAGATTTGAAAAGTAATGAATGTAAACTTGACTTTTGGAATGTATCGGTAAAAAGAGAAGAATAGACAAAAAATTGTGATCATAATGATGTGATAAAATAAATAGGGTAACCTTATTTTGAATAGAGAAATTTTAAAAGGAAAATGATTTTTATGAAGAATTAAAATGTTTTATGATAAAATGTTATTTGAATATAAACTTTAGAAGAAATTATAGGAAGTTATGAGAGCAATCTCATTACTTAAAGTTAATTAGAGTTTTTTCGACTCACAATTACAGGACTATTTTTTGATCTTTTTATAAATGTCAATCAAACTATTCTTTTGGTTGATGCGAATAAGAGCTTTTTAAGTTATTTTGGAGTTGACATTATTGGAATTATTCGTTTGTCCATATAAGTTATAATCATTTTTCAGTTTTGTCAAGTTTTTTCAACTGATTTTTGGGTTGGACTATTTTTTGGTAGCTATTAACAAGAATGTCTTAGTTCAAATTTACAATGATTATTATTTTATTGATATTTGTATGAGTAAAGTAATATTTTTGTATTTGAGAGTAATTTAAATATTACATCAAAATAAAAAAAATTATATTCACTTTCAAACAAGATATTTAAAAAATTAAATAATTTAAATTCCATATATTCTATTTTTCTTAAAATTAATTTTCTACCTAAAGTAATTATACGAGTATAATTACTCAATATATTTATATGAGGTGAAATTCAATTTACTAATATCTTAAAAATACATGTAACAATTGTCAATAGACAACAAACATGACCTAGGAACTACATTACACAAACCCTTTGTCCAATAATAAAGACTATAGTTTTAAAAGTGTATTCTCACACTTAGGATCCATTGTTTTGAAGGAAGAAAATGTATAGTGAAAATTGATAAGAAAGAAAAATTTTCTTGCTATATACTAAAGTTAAATAAATATTTTATTTTCTATTATATTAAAAATTTATTTTTTATAAAGAAATAAAGTATAAAGTACATTATAAGAAAATAAATATTTAGTATTAATCTAAAGTTGATGCTAATAAATAAAAATAATGTTAATTAATCAATAGTATTGAACTTGTATGAAACATGCGTCTGATTCTAAACTATTAATACTAATTCATTAACATTAATTTTTTACGATTGACATTTAGATAGTGTCAATTAACATTAACTTTTCACGATTGACATTTAAATAGTGTCAATTAAGTCATCATTAATTTTAAATTAATTATGTTTTTTTTATTTTACAAATTATCTAAATAAAATCTATTTTAATCTTAACTTAAATTGTGTCAGTATTTCAAAAGAAAGTTTTCATAAAATACTTTTGTCTTTAACAAAATAAAATATAAATAAAAAAATAGAAAAGAATTATAATAGAGGAAGCAAATAAATATTGATGAAGAAAATAAACATGGATAAAATATACCAGTGTGAATGAAAGAGATGTAGAGAAAAGTATGGATAAAGATGTGTGAAGATGAAAAAGATAAATATAAATAGACGAGATAAGAGTATTTATAAAAAACATAAATATGAATAAAGAAGATAAGTGTGTGGAGATTTATGAATATAAATAAAAAATATGAATATAAGAATATTTATATAAAAGACGACAGAAAAAAATTATGAGTGAAGAGATTTTACATCTTTAGATTTGAGACTTTAAATAAAATATAATTTATAATTTATAATTTATGTTCATAAATTTATAACTTATAAATTAGCGTCAATAAATATAAACAACTGAAAGTAAATAAAATTAACGTTTAACTAGATGGACAGTAACATATACTTTTTAATATTTATTTTAGTTAAATGATACTAACTTAAATAATCTTACTTGTTAAAAAAATTAAAATAATTAATATCGTCATAACATTGAATAAGCTAATTAAGACTAATTTGACATTGACAGGAATATATTAAAAATTAAAAATAATTTTACGTTTCATTTTTTTTAAAAAGTAACTTTTTACATTATTATAGTCAAATTAATTAACTCTATTTGAGTCCTCCAACATTAAATGTCTATGTTAATTTAACGTTAACATAACTATTTATTCAGTAAAAGAAATTAAAAGCAATTTTATGATTTTTAACTTTTTTTAAATTAATCTTTTTTGTCACATTAAAATCACAATTTAACTAATACTAATATTTTTGAAAACTAATTTAATGTTTTCTAGTATGGTATAAAAAAGAAAAGTATTTCTTAAAATTATCTTTCTCCCATTTTTTCTCCATATAGTAAATGTATAAATTATTTTATATTTATACGATTACTTAATTTTACTTAATTAACTTATTATTATTTTTTAAAATGATAACTTGACTCATTTTTACGTCACTTTCTCTACATACAAAATATTTTTACCACTAACTTTAACTATCTTTTATTTTTCTTCTCTGTAAAATATGTTAATGTGGCGTTATTTTCTGCACAACCAAACTATGTGAACCAACAACAATTCACAACTAACGTAATTAACAAACAGTTTTCTTAATTTGCAACAACAGGGTTGCGATGCATCCATCCTCATTAACTCCACAACGTCTAACACAGCAGAGAAAGATTCAGGCACAAACGACGGCGTTCGGGGCTATGACCTAATCGATGAAGTGAAGCAAACCCTCGAATCTGCATGCCCTTCAACAGTGTCATGTGCAGACATCATAGCCCTAGCTACCCGAACTGCAGTGTTCTTATCTGGAGGACCCAAATACCAACTTCCCACGGGAAGACGCGATGGATTGCTCTCCAACATCAACGACGTGAGCATTCCAGGACCCAGCAGTCCCGTCTCAGTAATCTCTCAATTTTTCAATAGGAATTTGGGCCTCACAACGCAGGAAATGGTGACCCTTTTTGGTGCCCACACTGTTGGTGTTGCACATTGCAGTTTCTTTGCTGATAGGCTCTCGAGTCCTGACCCTACAATGGACCCTGCGTTGAAAGCTAAGTTGGTGAAGTTGTGCGGCTCCAGAGATGATGATCCTTCTACGCCCTTGGACCAGAACACTTCTTTGCTTGTTGATAATGGGTTCTACCAGCAGATTCTCACCAAGAAAGGGGTGCTGCAGATTGATCAGCAACTTGCCTTGGATAAAAGTACGAAAGGGTTTGTGACAGATTTTGCTTCTAGTGGGGCTGAGTTCCAAAAGAGCTTTGCAAATGCGATGGTAAAGATGGGGAGTGTTGATGTTCTGGTTGGGAGTCAAGGAGAAATCCGCAAGAAATGCTCGGTTTTCAATACCCGCAGCTAGAATAGACAGTTGTGGTCACTTGTTATCAAAGCTGTTGTCTTGTGTTTTTCTTCTTTTCTTTTGATTTTCATTCATGCAAAAAGAAAGGTATAACTTTGTATTCCACCTAGTTCATTATTGTATGAACAATGAATAAGTAGCCTTGGAATTATCGGTTTCCATAATGTGACAAACTTTCACTTGCGAAATAGAAAAAATATATTTTGATACTCTTCACAAAATACAGCCACTAATAACTCTTTTCTAAATATAATAATAATAATAATAATAATAATAAAACCTGTAAAATTTTATATTTATTTATGTTTATTATTGTTATTATTATTATATTAATGAAGTTATTAAATAATTGTTTCTTTCAAAGAGGGGTGAATATATACCAGTGCTCGAAATATTTAAATGGTTTTGGGGATGTTGTTATTAATTATAAATTTGGATAATATGATTGAGGCATAAAGTTTTATTTCACTAGCATTAAAAATAACTTTTTTATGTCTATTGTTTAAGGTTTTTTACGTATTTTAACAGTCTTGTGGATGCTGATAATTTAAATTTATGTGTACTTTAATCTTTGATATAAAATTTTTGTATTTATATCATACATTAGACGTCAATTTGTGAAGGAGAGGTTAAATGGAATCTAGGAACTCAAATCGCAACGGATAATAAATAAGTGACAACAAAATTTAATTTGATTCGCAGCAGATAATAAATAAGCGATAATAAAACTTAATTCTGAATATATACAAGACAACATTAAAATGAAATTCAAGACACACAAGATTTATCCTAATTCACTCAAACTTGAACTACATTCAGTCTCCTAAAGCATATGCTTAAGAGCTTTGACTAATCTATCAATTAGAACAAGTGCCCTTTTTATGTTTGGATTGGTGTATTGGTAGTTTTGACACTTGTGTTTGAGCCTGTTGTGTTGTATAAGGGTTGGAGCACCCCGACTTTTATTTAATTCATTTTTTGCTGTTAAAAAAAAAACAAGTATTATCACCTTCTTTCCAGTTTACAATGAGTACACCAATCTCTTCAGGTTATAACAAGTACACAAACCTCACTAGATATCCAAGTAAACAAAAATCTCTAGATTCTCAATCTCCGCCTGAGATCAAGACCACTAAAAATTGAAAGAAATACTTTCAAAAGATAAAACAATGAAAGCTCACAAGATTCACTTTACAATGGTGAAAAATTATAAAATAGTTTCACACAACCCAAAAAATTGCATGCTCCCAATAACATATTTACAAATAAACACCCAATTATTTAATAAATTCTCTATTTCTTCAATGTATTGTACATTGTATTTCTCTTTTTCCTTCTTGCTTTGTTTAACTTGAAATTTTTCCTCTATATATAGCTTTGTAGGAACTACCCATTGGATGCTTGAAAGGAAAATCTTAATTATATAATGCTGAAACTTTTATTATTGATTCAACATTAAAATTGACTTTATCTACATATAGAAACAATTTAAACAACATAAAATATCTTTGATTTGAAATAATTAATCACAATTAGATATTCCATAATAATTTGAATAATTCTCATAATGAACAAATTTGAATATTAAAGCACAACATGCTATAAAATCTGAACATTGTGAACAAATTTGTTTTCTAGATTTAGAAACAAATCAAATCAAAACCATATGCAACAAAATGATTTTGAATTATTTATGTATTTAGTTATGACAACATAACAGTCCAATCTCAATTTCAAAAAGTTTCTGCAAATACATATATGTAAATGAAATATGTTGAATCAAAATAATTTTATTCTAAGTAAAACTTTATAAAACCACAGACCAAGGTGTAGAGAATGATTTGATTTCAAAATAAAATTGAAAGTAGATTTCAAAAAATATTTAAAACATGTACTATTTTTATATCTATTTATTTATTTTTAACTTTTCTTTTTTTTTTTTTAATTTTAAATAAATTTAATTTAATAAATAAATATTTTTTTT
>Ga0123340_1006001_pt1 | contig 11577 bp, 7 predicted proteins | sample SirMexnodulemix_FD_89961 | JGI IMG/M metagenome (GOLD analysis project Ga0123340, IMG submission 89961) | Root nodule microbial communities of legume samples collected from Mexico - Siratro Mexico nodule mix | ecosystem: Host-associated > Plants > Roots > Nodule | place: Mexico: Nepantla... | reverse complement strand
GAAGAAAAAAATCTAAATAAGTTTTAAAAACTAACCAATTTACTTCAGTCATTTTTAAAAAACTTTTAACCTTTTTTTAATTCAAATAATTTAAATTTTTACTATATAAAAAACATTTTTTTATTTAACTACATTACATAAATATTAGCTTTTTTCACAGCAAGTAACTTTTTTTCACACAGGTGACCATTCTTCCATTCAAATTAACTTCATATTTATTTCAATTACTTAATGATAATTAATTTCAATTATTACATATTCATCAAAATTTTCAAAAGGGCTTTTGCATAACCCAATAGAACTTGATAACATAGGAGAGAAAGGGTGAGAGAATTAATCATCTTTGTGCAGTAGTTTAACTATCTTAATTAATCCATTAATTAGTTAATTAAAATAGTACATTTGTTGCACCATTTCATTTATTCAACTAAAATTGTATTCTCTTCCCACTATTTTATATAATCTTAATTAAATTGTACAATAATGACACTGATTTATATTGTGCAACCTCTGCACCATCTACCTATATATGAAGAAAAAGAAAAAGAAAAATGTACCATTTTGAGAATTTCACAAAAAAAAAATTACACATTTTCCACATTCCTTTTCTTATATGGATCGAACTGTATCAGTCTGAGTTGATCACTGTCACAAACCATCATACCACTTGTTTTCCAGTTTTTATGTAACAAAGGAAACACACTTGCTTTTTATTATTAACTATATATTTTTTGTTTAATGATAAATATCAATCCAGTTAATTAATTATAATTGATACTCAATGAGATAATTGTTAAAAAGAAATTATTACAGATTACTTGTAAAAAATATTTCATAAACTGAGTCCCAGTCAAATTATAACGTTGATATGCTATATTCTTAAATAACAAGAGTTGTATTATGACTATCAAGTCAATTAAACATAGATTACTGTATAATTAACCTAAGCACATATTTTTTTCAAATCCATGAGAATTATTGGTTCACATTTTATGCACTGGATCATGCAACCTTACATTCAAACACACACTAATGAATTTTATAATGAAGTAGCAAAGCAACCATATTTCAACAACTCCAACTGAAGTTTTCTGCCAAGGCTGAGTCCTGAATCCTCAGTGATCCATAGAGATCCACAAAAAGTGAATTGAGAAAAGGAAACCACATTTGTCCACTCTTAGAATGAATGAAAGGTGGAGAGAGGAAGGGGCCACAAACGCATAATTCATAGAAATCAACGCTATGATTAATCCCCCACTAACTACACTTGTGTCCTATATGCATGCCACTATTTTTCCAGTCACAGTTCCCTATGGTTTCACAACTCTTAGGCACCAACAACATGAAGCACACATTGCATAAAGCAAGTCCAAGGGTGTGAAGAATGAAGACAAAAATTCAAACATGTTTGCCAGAATGGCATAATTGATTGATATAAAGAACCTGTCAGATAAAATTCCATTCCATTATTCCACAAAGGAAACAACAACTCACTAGTACTTCTCTGCTCAATGTACTCTCTGATAAAGCAATGAACACCCAAATGATTTTTGTCTTTGTTTAGTTTAGGTTCATCTTTGTGATTACTTTTCCAAATAGGACTTTGCCTTTTGTTTATCCAAAATTTGTTTTGGTTTGGCTCCTTAATTTTCTCACCCTCTTTATTTCTTTAATTAATGCCGGCAATGACTTACATAGAGACTCCCCAAGTTCCTTTCAGCTAATCAATGTTGCCAAAAACAACCGAAACATTTCATGTCCACCAACAAATAATATCTCATCCTTCTACTCTTTTCTAATGAAAATTTTTTGGTATCTAGAGACCCAAATCGGCACTTGTACTTAACTTTATCTAATTACAACTACTTTAACAGTTCTTGAACTTAGAGAATATTTTTTGAACAAGGATTGTTCACCAAACCATAAAGTGACATTAGGAAAATTCAAACTCACATCAGCCTAAAGAATTTTGCCAATTTTAACTTATTAAAATAAATTAAATTTGAATTGATGATTTCATTTTTTTCCAAATATAATAAAATAATTTAAATTTATTATATTTTGGTTTTCTTGCTTTGATAAAATATTTCAATTATCAATAAATAATTTTTAATATTAAATAATTGATAATAATTAAAAAGTATTAATATTTATGATTTTTTTAGTTAATATTAATTAATGTGATTTTTTTCCTGTAAAAGCTCTTTAAAATATCTTCAATGGACAAAGTATTTACGTGATTGATGTCAACTGAAATTGTTTCAAGTTAATTACAACACAATCACTTAGACTAAAATTAATGAGAGTTATTTCTAACATTGTTGATTTAGATTTTTTTTACTTGGATGGATGTAGACTAAAAAATTTCCCTAACTAACATAAAAACGGTTCTAGTTAATGTCGGTAAAAAAATTTCATAATAGACATAAAAAAATCCTAATAAAGTATTGATAAAAAATAACATTAGTATCATTTATAAAACAAATAATTTCAAACATAGACAAAAAAAAATATCAATGACAATTTTTAATAGAAAAAATCTATTTTACATTTATCCAAAAATAACCTCTTTCATACTGTACTAATATCAAACAAGAAATAACATTGCTTCACGTTAATAACAAAAACATTCTAACAATATAAATAAAAAATGATGATTATTATTATTATTAACATAAATAAAAAAAACACTACTTTACATCTATTGAAAAAACAGTTCCCTCAGCATTGGCCAGAAAAATCTTTCAAACTTTGATCGAGAAATAATTCGAACTTATATTATTCAAAAAAATAAATCTAATTGATTTTAGTTAAAAAATATTCGACTAACGTCAACTAAAGATAATCTTAATTGACATAAATTACAAAAAAATGTGTTTGATATTAGTCTAAATGCATTAGTATTGACTAAAAATATTCTACGTAAAATTAAAAAAATAACTCTCACCTAGCATCAATAATAAAACAAAATGATAATGTCGACCGAAAAATAAATACCATCAAATTTAATAAAAAAGAAAACCTTTGTTGACATTATAAAAAAGAATTAATATTGTAACATATAAACTTTGATCAAACTAACAAGATTTTGATTTTAGTCAAGATAACATAAAGAGAAGTTACATCACTTTTAAAAATTTGAAGGATTTCAAATTACTACTTGGTGGGTGAAAAATATCTAATTTTAATTTAATTATCATAATAAAAATTTATGATTTCAATTTTTTAAATTCTTTACCAAAATAACATATTTTATATAAAATATTTCAAATTATAAAAAACTATCCTCTTAAAATTCTTTAGTTGCAATACTTAAAAGAAACAATAAAATAAAAAGTTTATGTATAGGACGTGTGATATACTGTTGAAATGTATTAAGACTCCCTTTTCAACCTCTCCATTATAGCTTGAATATAAACAAAGAAAAATTATTCTATGTCTATTTCTGATTACACTCCTACCACATAAAGATAGAAGAAAAGTTTTGTTTTTATTATTAAGAAACAGTTGTTTATTACCAAGACACACGTCTTAGCAAGACCCTTTGCATATTCCTTTTATGACTTGACTCATTTCCATCAAATGTTAAAGTGTTGAAATATATATATCGAAAAAAATTTAAATTAAGAATTAAAAATTATGTAACTCACATAGTTTTTAAACTTTACATTTTTCAAATAATAATGACATTTAGAGAGAATGTATATGTAAGTGACAGTTCATGCCCGATGTTGACGTCGAAATCAATTCTTCACATAGTAGACTCATTTAACGTCAATAAATGATAAGACAAATCACAATAAACTTTAATTTTGTACAATTAGTACAAACAAAGTAATATTAAATTATTTTATCCTATATTTTAAAAAATAGATAATTATAAGTAGTTGCGGTGTTAATAATAATAAAAATAAAAAATAGTTGAAAGGAATAGAAAATTGTTTTCTAACCTATCCTTAAATATATCGCACCAGTATGGTATAATAAGCAATAAAATAAACAAATCATACAACACAAAAAATATAGTTACAGTAATATATTAATTACGTTATCACATTCTGTATTATATCATGCACCATAAGTCACGAAACGGATTCGTCCTCTAGGTATTTAAATCACATATTCTTATGAGAAAAAATATCTTATAATACTCAGACACGAATTTTTAATCCTTTATTGACTCGAATTGGCTACCACAAAATGAAGCATTTCATTCTTCGGAAGAAAACAATCAATAGTTTTTGTGTGTGCATAAAATAAAGTATTTATTTATACTTTAAGAGATTAATATTTATACTTTTATTTTGTTGTATAGCTGTTTATTTTGTTCGTGTGAAGTCAGAAGCATCTCTTCTCTGTTTATTTTGCAAGTATTCTCCGCTTTTCCCTCCGTGATTTCTGTGGGGAGACTTACTATTTCCAATTCTCCGTTTCATAATTTATACCTACAATTTTATTTTATTTTAATTTCAAACGTACTTTTGTCGACATTCCATGTTCTAAAATTATAACCATGCAGAAAATTTGACATAAATTTCAAGTAAATTAAATAGACTAAAATTACCATGATTTCAATTAACACGGTCTCTAATACAGAAATAATGTGTCCTTAATACTATTCAAGTTCAGTTAACTAAAATCATACCATATTAACATAATTTTTTACGATAAAATCGTGTTATGATTTTAAGTATAATTAAATTTTTTTAATCCATTTTAGAAATTTTCAAAAACTTGTTCTAAGGATGGAAGTTTATTGCACATAATCTAGTAGGAAATTAAGTTTAAGTTTAACTTAATATTTGATCATAAAATAGTAGTGTAAGAAGACATAAACACACGTGGTTTCCCTAACAATTGTAACTGGTGACTCTGAGCACCCCATGCTGCGGTTTTCTTCTTAACTTTCTTCCATTGCCGTGGTATAAATTTCAAACAATTTTTTTTTTTTAATACAAAAATGCTTCCTTTTCCTACCTTCACTATTGCAGTACAGCGTAATCACCGATTCTTTTCTTTCCCTTTTCAATACCTTTCAATTCACACACACTTACACATTCAACCCTCATATTTACACACACACATATATATACACACACTCATCATGCCTTCTTCCTTGCTTCATTCCTTCACTTCCTTTTCTTCCCAACACACTTGGAGACACCCATTGGGTGAGAAATTAATTCACACACCCACCCAATTTCAATGGTTATGGAAAATCAAAACTTGCTATCATTCTTCATCATCTTCTTTCTGGGTCATTGGATCCATGTTCAAGCTGCCCCTCCTCACTCTCTCGTCACACAACTCCCTGGCTTCAACTCCAAGTTCCCATCCAACCACTATTCAGGGTACGTTTTTGTCCCACATCGAAATATAGGCACCACACAGTATATAAATGAATTCTTCCTCCACCATGATGTTAATATTCTCACGTCATTTTCGTTCATATACCTTGAGAAACCGGTCTTTGTTGTTCATTCACTTTTGCCAAAAGTTAGTGTTTTTTTTTGTTAACTATAACTAATTTTGGTACAATTTTGTTGGAAAATGATATACTCTGAGGTGTTTTATATGTTAAAAAAGTGGTGTGACGTGAGTGGGAGAATTTATTGGATTCAGATACATAAGTGTTGATGGAGATTATGAGAATGGGAAGAACCTGTTCTACTACTTGGTGAGTTCAGAAAGAAGTGCAGAGAAGGACCCAGTGGTGCTATGGCTGAATGGTGGACCTGGGTGTTCCAGCTTCGATGGCTTCGTTTATGAGCATGGTATGTTAATCATTGTACCCTTTTTTATTGTTCCTGGGAACAATAATCGTGGTACTTTATTTCTATGTCTCGTCATATTTAATCTCCAACTGTTTCGGTATGGACAGGGGTCTACGTTAATTAATTCATTAACCTCATCATGTTCCATCTACTCTAGGAACATTTCAAATTTCAAACTTTTTGTCTCTTTTTTTGCCTTTTCTTCACCAAATTGGGACCAAGTTTTAATAAATATTACGCGTTTTTGTATTGATTTCGGACTTCAACTTTTCGAATACGTGCATATAAGGGGAAAATGTTGGATGTTTTTATTCTCTGGGAGGGCCTTTTTCCTCACCTTGAATCAAATCCTATTTTATATTATTATTGTTTGTGCTGATTATCTACATGTGATTGTGAAATGTGGGTGCATGCAGGACCATTCAACTTTGAGGCTGCAAAATCAAAAGGGAATCTACCCACTTTGCATATCAACCCTTACAGCTGGTCCAAGGTTAGGTTAAGAACGTCACTCTTCAAGTCAATGTTGCTATATCAGTTTCCATCTAATTAAATTAGTTGTGGTGATTAAACAGTTACTAACATGTTAATTTATGTGAGAGGGATTTAAAAGAAAATAATTGAAGAAAAATGTATATCTTTATAGTAACTATGTTTATCCATCTTAATTAATTTCAGGTTTCCAACATCATATATTTGGATTCTCCTGCGGGTGTTGGATTCTCTTATTCCAAGAACAAAAGCAAATATGCTACTGGGGACCTGAAAACTGCGTCTGATACCCATGCTTTCCTCTTAAAGGTACATCTAAGAAAAAAGACATTGCCATTTGAAATAGAATTAGCATTAACATTGGAACATGTAGGATCACAGGAGAGTTAGTATACTACGTATCATATCATTCAATTATGTGATTTTATGTTTATGATACAATTATAATTCTATTTATTTTGCTTTTATAATAAATCAGAGTAATATTTTTATTTGATTTTTTTTGGGTCTATTACTTATATATATATTCAGTCTTTTATTTCTTTTGTTTTCGATAGGAAAAAAAATATTTTCATTCTTTTTATTTCATAATAAATTCCAAGTTTGCTAGACACAATGATACATGAAGCATCGTGCATAATTCCAAATAATAATAATAATAATTAATGACACTTTTGTTGTTTGTTTGTTTTGATCTCTTCTATTGGCAGTGGTTTCAGCAATTTCCAGAATTCCAGGCTAATCCATTTTATATTGCTGGAGAGTCTTACGCTGGAATTTATGTGCCTACTCTGGCTTTTGAAGTTGCCAAAGGTACCAATGCTGAAGTCCAATTCCACGAGTAAACAATGCCATGCATGCTTCATGAGTTTATATAATTTAAATTAACTTTCAATATAAATTTTAAACTGTTGTCTGTGAGACCATATACTATAAAAAAAAAAAAAATTTACATGCTCAGAATGTACACTGAAGTTTTGAATTCCAACTTGCTATATATATTTTCACTTGATCGTGATTTATGAGCATAAATTATTTGTGTATACAGGAATCCAAAGTGGTATAAAGCCCGTGATCAATTTTAAGGTACATATTTTTTACGTAGAATAAAATATTTTATGAGGTGATAGCTAGAAATTAACAGATTTTTTTACACGGCTTTTTTTATGTAGGAAATTTCCTTAAGAATGAGATCAAATTCTTAATAAAAAATAATAAAGAGATTATATGAAAATTACTTTTAAAGTTTGACGTAGAAAACCAGCAAATACCTTAAATTACCTTTGATTTTTTGTTTTTTGTTTTCTTAGGGTTACATGGTTGGAAATGGTGTCACGGACGAAGTATTTGATGGCAATGCTCTCATCCCATTTGTGCATGGGATGGGCCTCATATCCGACAGTATCTATGAGGTGATGAATAAATATTAATTTCTCGTACAACTTAATTTATTTATTATTTACTTTTCACTAAGTATTTATTATTAAATTCGATTATGTGCAGGATTTGCAAGCTACATGCAAAGGAAACTACTACGATGCTTACTCCTTGGATGAAAGTGATGGGTGTTATAAGAGCATTGAAAAAGTTGACAGGGTGAGACATTGATCATATAGAAAGAGCATGCTTGGTTTCTGTTTCTTCTTCACCTCATTATGAACAATAACAACTAATCATGATTATTATATCAGGCCATTGATGGGCTTAACGTGTACAATATACTAGAGCCATGCTACCATTACCCTGATACTGCCATAGCCAAAGAAAATGGAAGCTTACCAGAGAGTTTCAAGCAATTAGGAGTTACTGATAAGCCTCTCCCAGTGAGGAAGAGAATGTTTGGAAGAGCTTGGCCTTATCGAGCACCAGCTCAACCTGGTCTTGTCACATTATGGCCTCAATTGGCTGAAACGAGGCATGTCGCTTGTGTTGTAAGTTTTCAATTATGCCTAACAAATCTTTTTGTAAATTGATTTAGTCAATAATTACACACCTAATCATTGTCTTTAAAGTTTAAATAGAGATTGATTAGAAGCATGTGTTTGTGGTCCCAAACAATCTAGTAATTTCTTGAAAACAAGACAATGACATGACAAACTTGCCACATGCAAAGGTGTAACATGTTATGATTTTGATTTGGCAAAGAGCAGAATGATGAAGTAGCAAGCTCATGGTTGAACAACGATGCAGTGAGGAAAGCCATTCATGCTGAATCGGTAGGTAATCACAGTAATTAGTATTTATTAACTATGTTTATTTTAAGTTATTAAAGTATGATGATTAATTAATTAATTTTGATACACATGAACAGGAAAACGTGGTGGGTGCATGGGAATTATGTACAAGTAAGATAGAGTACAATCACGATGCTGGAAGCATGATTCCTTACCACAAGAACCTAACCAAGCTGGGCTACAAGGCACTTATTTTCAGGTGCCACACATCATCTTCAATTTCACTAATTCTAATTGGAACTTGGTTAACTGTTAATTAATTGCTTTTGTTAAATGCTTAATTAGTTAATTAAAATCCTCCATTGTTTCATGCATGTATGATCATGGATCATGGCAGTGGTGACCATGATATGTGTGTACCATTTACTGGAAGTGAGGCTTGGACTCGATCTCTGGGGTATAAGATTGTGGATGAATGGAGGCCATGGAACTCAAATAACCAAGTTGCTGGGTATGCATTTTTATTAACCTAATTAACAATGTTGTTCAATTAACTATTGATGGGTGGTAATTTTTTTCTCATTTTAGTGCAATTTTAGAAAAAATTTTAGGATTGGTAATTCTTTTTATTTTATTTTCGCAGAGGAATAAATCGTGTTATACCAACATGATTTCAATACATTTAAAATTGAATTGAATCTGTCACAATAACATATTCTCGATTCATCAAAATTACAACTGAAATGTAACATGATTTGAGTGACTATTTATTTTGAAATTGTGTCATCTTTAATTCTATCATGGACATAATTTTTTCAACATAACACCATTTATACATTGTGAGAATTAAAAATAATTTATCCATTTTAGGAATTTTCATACAAAATTACATCAAAATGAAAAAATAAAAAACCTACATGTAAAGATAACTCGTAAATTATATTAAATTGAAATGACATTACACAGGTACTTGCAAGCGTACGAGAACAACCTCACATTCCTAACAATCAAGGTAATTATAATTTTGTTTTATTTATTTAGATGTAATTCGAAATTGCAATTAGTTTTGATAAGTTGAACTCATTTAACTATTAAACAGTTAAAGAAAAATTGTTAGGTTTATGTGGTTTTTGCTATAGAAGTTTCTTAGATATGGGTTTGGTGCAGGGAGCTGGGCACACCGTGCCGGAATATAAGCCACTGGAAGCGTTGGATTTTTTCAGGCATTGGTTGGAAGGGAAGAAAATATAAGTAAATGTGCATGCATTGATCTTATGTGACGTAAAAATAAGCACACTGTGTTAATTCTGTGATTAGTTTACCATTTACATTAAATGTGTAATGGATAATTATTATTTAAGAGTACTTTGTTTCATGCATCAATCCTTTCGAAGAGAGGATATGATGCCTCAAATTATTATTTAGATTTTAGAACAACACTTATAATGCCTTTGTAAATTATTTTAACTTATAAAGTTTTGACAATATAATAATAAGTATATTAACTTAAGTTGAAGCAACTTTTAATTAAAAAAAAATGTTCACTGGTTAAAGTTATTTTTAATTTCTTAACTGATATCCACAAATTATTATATTGGTCCCGTTTTCACACTTGCTGAGAGAGGAAAACAATCACAATATGGGGTTTATAGTGTCAATTTTTTTCTTTTCTTGGTCACTAATGTTTAATACATATGGGATAGAAGTTAATCCATTGTCTGACACCTTTGCTCATTCATAAAAAATTGTTTAGCAAATGTGTACAACATATTGGTGAAAAAAATTAATGTCATTAATATCTTTGTTTAAGTGTGAAGATGAATGGGAGGAACATCATGGAAATAAATTTCAATTATTCTTTTATAACTTAAAATAAGACTTGGAAAAAAAATAGAAGTTTCCATATTAACATCTAATAGGAAAAATGGGTACCTAACTTCACATTTGAGTTGTATGAAATTGTCACTATCTATATCTTTTCCAATCAAAATTTCATATGATATTATTATTTTAATTTTATATTTTATATTTTTAGATATTTAAGTATAAGTGTAAGTTTTACATTAAATAAAAGTAAGAAAGTTAAATAATATATAAAAAAAAGAACCCAAATGTGTTTTCTTTCTTGTATAGTTTGTATTTTGAAAAATATTTAGCTCGTAGAAAGTTTTTAATGTTAAATGATGATTTTAATAAATTAGAGAATAATTTCAACATCTTTAATTAACTAATATTATATATTAACTTTTAATAAACATCCATTCTAAGTAATCCTAAATAATGGTATAAAATTTATTATGAATTAGGAAGAAATATTACATTTATATTTCTTAATTTATGTTTTGAGAAATGAAACATGAATAGACAGTGTTGTCATAAGAATATAAAATGGGCCTAATTGAGTAGGACTATTTATGTACAATTAGTTTTTTTTGTTTTTTTGTTATGTTTGCATTAATAGAACATGATTTTAGTCTCAAATTATAATGAGCATGTGGTATTCTGGAATTAAAAGATGCTAATGATAACGTTTTAAAGGAAAAACTTTATCGATTTAAATTTGATGAATGTTAATTATACTATAATAAAAATATGTAACATTAGTAAACACCAACAAAATTTTCCTTAAAAACATTTCAAATTTAAATTGTCATTTCATCGTATTTATAATCGCAGCTTATAAGATTATTTTCTTATAATGAATGTTTGATTTTTATTTTTCCTAGTACGATGAATAAATTTTATATTATTATGTGTTATTAAATATGTTTTATAAAAAAGTTTATAGTAAAAATGTTTTAACCGGACTCCATATGTGTCATCGAATTATTTGTCCTTGCCGTAAAAAGTTGATTTAACACATTTAAATTGAAAGCCGTGTTTGATTGTGAGCCTCAATAAAAGGAACTCATAAAAATTAGTTATTTTTAATTATATTTTTTTTTTCATAAAATAATAACTATAAAATATTATCTATATGAACTGAAATTGGAACCAAAGTAAAAAAGTAAGTTTATATTAGTTTAATTACACTCGAGAATCATATTTATATTATTAGAAACTATCATTACTTCTAATACTACATTGATTACTAAATAAATAAGGTCATGAAACATAGTATTTATAATAGTAATGAT
>Ga0123340_1006000_pt1 | contig 11577 bp, 8 predicted proteins | sample SirMexnodulemix_FD_89961 | JGI IMG/M metagenome (GOLD analysis project Ga0123340, IMG submission 89961) | Root nodule microbial communities of legume samples collected from Mexico - Siratro Mexico nodule mix | ecosystem: Host-associated > Plants > Roots > Nodule | place: Mexico: Nepantla... | reverse complement strand
ATTTAACATAGTAATATGTTTATTATTTACTATAAATAAGAAATTACATGTATTACTTTACTTTTTAACCCATTAATTTGCTTTTATTGAAAATAATTATATTTTATTTGAAATAGAATTTTTTTCAATTATATTGATTTTAATATATAATATTTAATCGTTCTAAAATATTTTTTTCAATTTAACATAAAATATATTCATTTTCCATCCTAACATACTATAAAACTAATATAAATAGTTGCCTTAAATATAGTTTAGGTTATTGTAAATATTCTCCTGTCTTACTTTAGTTTTAAAATTTATAACATCAAAAGTAATGTATAGAAAATAAATTATAAATGCTGTTTATAATAGAATAAATATTTCTTTAAATGTTATTTACTATTTTGAATATTAAAATAATTATATTTAGAATAGAAATGAAATGATACTATATTAAAAGTTAGAATTGAATAAAGATTTGTATGAGAACTAAAGTCAGCATCAAATTTAAAAACTTATATTTACACACTAAACATTCATTATAGTTGTTAAGTTCATCAACACTTGAGCATCCATGTGTACAGCAGAGCTTCAACTGTGTTGATATAAAATCCCAACAAAGAAAACCAAACTTCCTTTAAGCCATTCTCATCGTCTCAACTCTTCCAAACTCTACCGCCAAATCACTCTCAACGCACCGTTTTGTTAGCAGTTACGCTTCTTCTCCATTGTCTCTTCCGTTACTCGAATGCCGAGTCACTGACTCGCAAAGAAGCTACAATGTCTTCCAGGCGCCACTCGCTCGGCGGACCGCCGCCGCACACCGCCACTGAGTCCGTTCAGAATCTCCGACAGCGAGTCATCACGTGCCTCAACAAACTCTCCGACCGCGACACGCTAGCTGGAGCAGCCGCGGAACTTGAGTCCATTGCCCGAACCCTAAGCCATGACTCATTCTCCTCTTTCCTCTCCTGCATTCACAACACGGACTCTTCTTCCAAATCTCCAGTTCGCAAACAATGCGTCCATCTCTTAAACATTCTCTCCCGCTTCCACGGGGAAGCTCTCTCCTCGTTTCTTCCGAAGATGCTCGCCACTGTGCTCCGTCGCCTCCGTGACACCGACTCCGCTGTGCGATCCGCATGTGTGGACGCGGTCGCCGTGATGTCGTCGAGGATCACGCGGCCGCCGTTTGCCGCCGCGTTCCTGCGGCCGCTCATGGATGCGCTGGTGCAGGAACAGGACGCCAACGCGCAGATCGGCGCTGCGCTGTGCCTCGCTGCAGCTGTTGAGGCCGCGCCGGACCCTGACACGGAGGCTCTCCGGCGGAGCGCGCTGCCGCGGCTGGCTAAGCTAGTGAAGAGCGACGTGTGCAGAGCGCGGGCGGCGCTGTTGGTGTTGATCGGAAGCGTGGTCGCCGTTGGCGGAGCGTCGAGCCGAGGTGCGATGAGCTGGCTGGTTCCGTGCCTGGTTGAGTTTCTCGGTAACGAAGACTGGACGGTGAGGAAAGCTGCGGCGGAGGCACTGACGAAGGTGGCTTCGGTGGAGAGAGACTTGGCCTCCCAGCACAAGGTTCTGTGTTTGGATTCATTGCAGAATAGGAGGTTTGATAAGGTAATTTACCAATTTAGCTTCCTTCGGTTATAATTGTAATTATATTACACACTTGGGATGGTAGTGAAATTGAAAATAATTAAAAATTGCAATAATAATAACAAAAGTGTTGGATTGATGTTGAGTGTCGATATGATTGAAGTGAGTGTTCCTGTTTTTTTACAGATCAAAGTAGTTCGAGAGACCATGAATCATGCTTTAGAGACTTGGAGGGGGGTAATTGAGGATGCTCCGGCATTGATGAAGTCTGAATGTGATTCTGTCAGTGGTAAGGCTTTATTTTTACATTGTGCTAAGTTATCAAGTGAAGTTACTTTCAAACCGTGATAAGAATCTTTTTGCTTGGGATAGCTTTTGAAATGAACATATGACCATCTCTATATTCTCTATATTTTAATAACAATTTTTAAGGGATGTAGCTTTTATAAATGCTGCCGAAGTAATTTTAAGGGATGTAGCTTTTATAAATGCTGCTGAAGGAATCTTTTAATTCCTTAAGATTTTGGCATTTTGTGCAGGCACAGATGATGACAAAGGTCTGCGTTCCACTAAAAGTTCACCCAGTGTTGGCTCTAAGTTTTCTAAAACAGTCCCTTCCAAGAGGTCTCCTCCATCTGGGGTTTCATGCATGTCCTCCATAAAAGGAGAAAATTTTCTAAAGTGTAATGAGAAGAATTCAAGGATGGGGACATTGCATCAGCATGATAACGAGAAATCCTCAGTTGAGAAAGTTGAGAGTCTGTCATCAAAGTCCTCCTACTCAAACATGTCTAGGGAAGATGATATTAAAAGGTGCGATTTAGAAAATCCTAGTCCAACCCCATATCAAAATGGAGTAAATTCAAGGACAGAGATAAAGCGTGTTCTCTTTAGCAAGATGTCTGATGAAAAGGTGAAGAGATTCAGTGGTTCAAGATCTCGTGTGGTTCCATTTTACGATGATGATCTTGATGCAAATTTTGTAGACAATAGTGCAAATGATGTTTGTGACAATCCACAAGATGTTGAGGATTTTTCTTTGATTCGGGAACAACTTATTCAAATTGAAAACCAGCAATCAAATCTATTAGACGTCCTCCAGGTATACTTTTGTACCTTGGTATGCCTTTCACACTACAAATCAGCACTACACCTGTCTAATGTAACCTTTTCATATTGAGCTTTTGAATTATTTTTCATAGGTCTAGTCTTCTGACTGTCTAACATGTTGGGTAGATTGAATTTTCATACTTTTTTATTTTTTGACATTTATAAAATTGATTGTGTTTTTAGTTTCTGATTCAGGACAATATTTTTCATCTTGAACTAGTTAATTTGGAATGTAAACAAGCTGCATATACTATAGAAACCAAGAAGTAGATTACCATATCCTTTTACCTGAAATCTTGAAATTTTAATAGTCCTATTGACACTATTTTTAGTGTGGTTCACAGATCACCTCTCTCAATAATAAATATATATTTTTGACTCATGTCTTCATCTTCATTTGAGTGTAGAAATTTATTGGAAGCTCCCAAAGTGGCATGAATTCTCTGGAGTCAAGAGTACATGGTCTGGAGATGGCCCTGGATGAAATTTCATATGATTTGGCAGTTTCAAGTGGCAGATTTTCCTATACTGATGTCACCAAAGACACCTGCTGCAAATTACCTGGTACTGACTTCTTGAGTTCTAAATTTTGGAAGAAAACAGAAGGTCGGTATGTAATAACCAATAAAGATGGAAGCAAAGAAATATTAACTGCAAATAACAGTAGATTGCAGCATGGTAAGGGTGGATATTTTGTGAACCAATTGGCTGAAGTTCAAAGCAATTTTAAAGGGCTTCATATGTATAAAACGACTACAATCAGGGTCCAAGATGCCATGACAACAAAAACTGATAATGCCAGCAGATATGATGACATTCACCCAGCTACTGAAGCACCGAGGAAACTGAATGTCAGGTAACTACATATCAGATTTTGGTTCAAGTTCAATTATAATCTTAGAAAACAATATTTCCCAATTCTAATAGTTGTTGACCTTTGTTAATTCATTTTATGTGCCATGTTGCAACTGGTAAATCACCCTTTTTGTAAATTCACAGTGGTAACTGTGGATTTACAAAGTTACAGTTTATATCACTACCCCAATTACTACATATATACTAATAGGCCTGTCATTTGTGCTAGACTCTTTAGTGATCCTTTCTTGACATTAGTTTAAGCCAGCCAAGTTTTTAACTGTATCCGAATAAACTGGGTTGTATTCTCAGGATTCAATTGGTTCTTTAGGTAATCATTCATCATTATCTGCATCCATCCCCTTACACTTAAAGTTCTGTTGATTTTTTTTTTAAACAGCATATATATACACACACAACAATTCACAATAAGATTGTGCAAATTTATTCACACTTGCACAAACTAGAGCAAATTCATACTAAGAACAAACCTAAAACACCACACAAAGGAAAGGATGTGAACAAACTAGAGCAAACCTATGCAGGAACAAACCTAAAACAAACACCACATACAAGATACTAGAAGTTCTGTTAATTGTATATGGAACATATAACTTATTATATTCCTTCTTTGCAATTCATCAGATCATCCGTATAGAGAAGAAGACAAGATTTCTCAGTGGCTATTTTATTACAACAAGCGTCACACGGATCATTAATCTGTAGATGAACTCTCAAAAGTCAATGTTGTTGGTCCAGGGTTGCAGTGCAGCAGGAGAGTTGTTTACTATTATAGCAATGATTAGTAAATTATCATTTAGGTAGAGATGACTGTTTTCTCCGAAGTTATCTTTATAGAGGCTGAGTCAGCAGCATGTGGATTCGGATGTAGTAGTGTGTAGCTTAAACGAAGAATATGATGCACGGGTCGGGTTATATTGGTATGTGTCAGAAAGAATTATAGACCTTTGGCATCCTTATTATAAAGGGGATAAAAAAAATGATGTGCTCTTCAGAAGTTTTCTGAGCCTCTGCCATAACTGACCCATAGAATAGGTATTGTCTGGACATGAAGGTGGGTGGGACTGAGCAAGCTGAGATTTGTATTTGAAAAAAAAAAATGAAAGTTTAAAATTCTATTGTAATTTTGTCGGAATGAGAGAAACTTACTAAATTTTTAAAGAAAATGTATATTTTAAATAAATTATATATCAGCTATAAAAAAATAATTTTTTTATTAAAATCATGTAACTTATCAATGAAATCATATTTAGTAAAATAATTCAGCTCATTTAATATGTTAATTAATTTACAATTTCTGTAATTACAATAAATAAGTTTTTCATTTAAGGGAAAGAAAATTTCATTATAATAATTTAATATTTTAAGTAAGCAATTGGTGAGGATGATATTTTTAGTAAAGATAATAATATTAATATTATAGCAAAGGTTACCAATGGTCACTAAAGTTTTTTAAAAGTTACTTTACTTTTTTAATAATGATCTGATTTTTAATTTTTTATTATTATGGATAATTGTATACTCAAATCTACTATTGTTATCTTAAAATTGATTTACAAACATATATGGGATCATCTAAACTTTGTTCATTAGATCTAACATTCAAGGTTAAAATAAATGCAATCAGTTTTTCTTGGATAAACAAATGAATTCTTGCAAATTCTTGCAACTATTGAATTCTTCGGATGACAATTATTTCGTGCCCTCAGACAAATATTAAGGAGGTATTACACAATCAACAACTTGTCCATGTGTAAGGGTGAAGATGAATGTGTCTTTAGTGTTTGGGAGCATTTCAATCTTTGCCTGATGTCTTTCGTTTTTGCTAGCATTTTAATTTTTACATTCCTCTCTTGATAAATGTTGAACATGTTGCAGTGGACATGTGTCAATATAGCTCAACATGGCATTCTTATATCCTGTCTTACAGGCATGCAACAAAATAACATTTCAATGTAATGTCACCCTTGACTAATTAGTTACACAAGTGTCTTTCTTATTGTGTAGTATTTTGAAGGTTTATGAGCACGATGAAGACAATGCTCTTCCTTGACTTCTATGGGGGATACTGTGGCAAATGCCAGAGTTGAATGTACTAGAATTAAGTATTGATGGTAAAACTCAATTCCAGGTATTTAGGAAGTATTGGAGTTTCCTATATCTCACAGACTGAATTATGGACTTATTGGGTGTTATGGTTTTTTTCTTCCTGCATCCCCATAATTTCTAGCTACACTCGCATAATTTTTAAAATGACTATTTTACCTTTCATAAAAAGACTCTAATTATTTATTATGAAAATATTAAAAGAAATATTTTAGAATTTTTAGAATATAATTTTTAAAACAGAACTCTCATAACACATGAAATATATTTTGAAATAAAATTTCTAAAGCAAACATTTTAAAAATATATATGATATCTTTGGTAACCAACTTTTCACGTTAAATTTTCTGAAACACATTAAATATGTTTTAAAAAAAGAGTTTCTGAAACAGATTTTGCTGGAAGAAACTTTCTGTAACATACATGATAGCTACATAAATAAACTCTATCTCTTCTTCTTCCTTCTCTCAAAAATATAGGAGGGAGGTCAGCCACAATAACAGATAAAACAGTGATGGCATGGTACAAGGAGATGATAATTTTTGTGGGGTGTAGTTAGTGATTATGGGTACAGGAAGAGAAAACCTTTGTTATTCAGACTCATGTAAATTATTAACTTTATAGTTAGGATTTTGATTCATGCACCTATGTAGTTTCTTTCTGCAACCCCAATTTTCAAAAATAATCATTTTTATCTCTTTCTCTCTTATAACAATAGTTGAACTCCATTATTGGCCCTTAACGGGTTGTAGTGATTTTGTTTATCTAGATACTTCGGACTCAATATTATGACAGAGTGCATGTTCTAGAAAGCAATATAAGATGCATTCTCCAAAATCCAATTTGAATTATTAAACTTAGTCACTGTCATGTAATCTATAAAAGCTTGTTTGATTGTTACGTCAGAAAGTAGATCTCTTCTCTAAAAGTAGAGATTAGTAGATTCAGGATGTATTCAATGAATTCAGAAGCTACACGAGTCATTTAATTCGGAGTCTTCAACCATAATATTTTATTGGTAATGAAAAATATTTTGGACTATAACACAACATACATGAAGAAAACCTGCATCATCATTCTGGTAATGAGTTAACCTTAAGAAAATTTCTCGAAAAAAGTTAAGGACTTTCAACTTATTTCATGCAATTAGAAATACACTGCGGAAAGACAGGGTCAATCAGTTATTATTCAAAAGGGACTTGTTGAAAGTAGTCCTTATTGTTATGGAGGTGTCCCTTAGCCAGTAGTGAATTTTCATTTTTGTTCCATTTTTTTTTTCTTTTGCTTTCTCTCAAAGTAATAAACAAAATATCTACAGAAAAAAAAATGGTATGTAATGTTTGAATGTCATGATTTCAGAATAATTGTTTGTTATAAAAGACACATGCACAAAACTTAAATAAAAAAAATTCAATCAGTTTTATATTTCATAGCTTAAATCGATTTTAATTCATCACCCATCTTCATTATTTTTTTTAAAAAATATTTTTTTCTCAATAAATAAAATTAAGATAGCAATTATATGAATAAAAAATATGACAGTAAATTAGACAACACAAATGTCTATATTGTCCTCCTTTTAGTTAGCTCTTTTAGCGTCAATATCACAAAATGCAGCGTTTCAATCTAATTGGTAACTGAGTTTGGTTTTAAATATTAATTTTAATTAAGCTAAAAATATTTAATATATCATCAATTTTAAAATTGAAAATAGTCTTATCTAATCTGTTCAGAATTATCCCTCACAGAATATACACATACAAGTGGTTTGATAGAAGAAGGGTGTTTAACATTGTTTAACATTTGGATCTGAAAGACATGGATTGTAACATTCCTTCTTAACATGATCCAATTGGATTTAGAGTGATTCTTCCTTCATCTAAATGTGAAATGCATTTTCAGAACATATAAAATTACATGACATGATTTTCAAAATAAATCTTTTAAAATATATGAAATGTTTCAACCTATCATTTTCCTATTTCTCTCTTCTTTTTCCTTCTAAAGAGTTCGGTGATGATGGTGACAGCAGAGATAGTAGTGGCCGCCGTGATGGAAACAATAGTAACAGCAATAGTGTCCTGATTTAATAAGTGAACTAATCTTAAATGAAATGAATAATAACTAAATTATCCTTATTTAACTTTTGGGATTAGTCTATTTCAGACATTAAAAATAAAATTTCAGATTAGACTGTTGCAAAATAAGATTTTACTTTTTAGAATAGGTTATTTTGAGAAGTAAAATCCTATTCCAAACCGGAAGTTTATTCTTAGTTTCCGACTTAGACTATTACTTAATATATTTTTACTACAAGAAGTGTGTTCGGAAAGATATTTTATCTTCCGGATTCATCTATTTCAGAAGCTAAATTTTTCTAGAGCCCAACTTATATAAGACAAAATGTCATCCGTTGGATCGGGTCCATCCACGCGTACAAGAACCACCGTCCGATGATAGCCTCTGAGGCTTCAATCACGCAATTTCTGGAAATATCAATCTAAAAAATAAAATACATTCTCGAACACACTTCTTCTAATTTAATCCGGAGATAAAATTATATTTTGGAACAGTTTAATCTAAAAGCTAAAAACAAACTTCCGAATTAAACTGCCATAAGATTTTATCTCTCGGAATAAATTTTTATTCTGGAATAGCTTAATTCAGAAACTTATTTTTAAGTTCACCAATCCAAAAGGTTAGATGAGGATAATTTGGTCATTCTCCATTTCACTGAAAGTTAGTTTAGAAATTTTCAAAATTTATGGAGAGACAGGAAGAAGGTATAGAGATCCTTTGATATTGGAGCAGGCATGGGAGTTGGCCTTCAATATCTGGACTCAAATTTCAGAGGGCTTCTTCCTACACCTCCAAGGTTTTTTTTAAGGTACTTTCAAATGTTTTTAAATTCCAAAAAATGTCCCTACATATTATTATAACCTTTTGGAATCCTATATATTCTTTTACCTTCAACACATCTCCATCGGAAGTCAATTTTAGATTTAGAATTACCTTCAGGAACAATTTATTCTGAAATTAATTTTTTTTAAAAATATTTTAGAATATACTATTCCAAAACCAATTCTAAAATAGTTCATTCTGAAATTATTTAAAAAAAAAAAGAAAATCCGAAATAGATTTTCTATAAGTAAATTCTGACAGAATTAGTTTTCAGAGTCCATTCTGGATTTTCTTTTTTAAAAAAAATAATGAAGTTAATTACCAATCTGGAATTGACTTTCGAAACTGTTACATTATTTAACAGATAAGCATAGGGGTAGAAACGTCTTTTCAGGTAAAATATTTTTGAAAATCAAAAAATTTTGGAGGTATATGAAAAAACCTTGGAAATGCAGGAAGAAGCCGTCCAAATTTCAATTAGATCTAGGCCCATACCAACTAATGGATCAGTGATATTGCAATAAATTTCTAGACAAACTCTTCCTCCACCCTCATACCCTCTTCCTGCACTCCCATATAATTTTTTTATTTCATGACTGCCCTTCATGAAATTACATAAATACCCTCTCCTTTGTTTTTTGAAATTGTGAACCGGATGGGGGTGCATCCGGTTCTCATTTTAAAAAAAAAATACAAACCGGACGACTCCATCCGGTTCTCAACCCAGCAGATCGGAAAATCCTCAAATTCGTCGTCGACAGCCCCCCAAATCCCAAATCAACTACTCTAATCATCAATATCACATACTAATTGCTAATAAACATCACAAATTGGTTACCTAATGCTTCTATGAAGGATTAATTGAAAGATTTTGAATAACGAAGAAACGGAAGTCGCGAATGGCTTACCTAAACCGGACGAAGGTTCTCTTAACCGGACGAACGGTTTGTATTTTTTTTTAAACATGAGAACCGGATGCACCCCCCATCCGGTTCACAATTTCAAAAAGCTGTAAACCGGATGACCTGGTCATCCGGTTGTTAAAATAGACAACCGGATGACCAGGCGATCCGGTTTACAGTTTTTTGAAATTGTGAACCAGATGGGGAGTGCATCCGGTTCTCATTTTCAAAAAATTAAACCGGATGGCCTGGTCATCCGGTTGGGAAGGAGAGAGATTTTATTAAGATAGGAGTATTTATATAATTTCATGAAAGACAGTTATAAAATAAAAAGTTTATATGGAAGTGTAGGAAGAGGGTATGGGGGTGGAGGAAGAATTTGTCAAATTTCTATTGTGTGCCCGTTTGAAACCCACAAAATGCAAGAAATAAATTGCTCTTCCTAGACAGAAAAGAAAACCATATTCTCTCTCTTTTTCTAAAAAAATATAAAAACTTAACTTCTTATCTTTATAAAATCATAATTTCTCTATTAGTTAACACCCTTTATCCAATTTCTAAATTACAAAATTTTAGAAAGGAGAATTCACTTTTAAATTCCGTTATGAATAAGTTTAAAATTGCACACTTGTTTTTTTCTTCTTCTTGGGATCTATGATCATTCCTCATAAACATATCCAATCGTTTTATTAAGAATAAAGCAAAGGGTTCACACCCAAAAGAACGAACAAAGCAAGCAGGTAGTGTTGTTACACGTAGGACTTCTAAAAAAGCTCACAAAAAGACAAAATTCATATGCTATCCTAACTCGTAAGGTTGAAGCTAAGAAAGTATTTTTTTTTATCATCTCATTTTCCTATATGTTGTTCTCTATCATTTTCATTTTATCTTATCCTACTTGTAGAATCAACACATTGACGTATTTGATTTGAAAGGGGACTCAATGGCCACCTTTCACTTTGCATATTGCAATTGATTTGTAGTGAGAAAGATGTTTGGCCAATTTCCACTTTGATTTTCATCACCTTCCCCACTTAGAAGATGAACAAAGGAATTCTATTTTGCCTCAAGTAGTTCATTGATTCTTGTACCTACATGGTTACAACTTGGACCAAGAGGACCTCAAATATAGAAGTGAAAGAGTTCCACGTTTTTCATTGGTTCAAGTCTTTGAAAACTTTGGGTTCATTCCTATTGTTTTGAACTATACAACAAGAGATTTTGAGTTTGTGGGTTTCCCCATTAATTTTCCATTCCAAATATGTGAAAGATAAAAAAAAAAAAAAAAAAGATCCATTCCTTCATTCTAAGGTACTAAAGTTTGTACTTTAGCATTTTTTTTAAATTTCGATTATATTTGTGCAAAATATTTACTCATTTCATCAATGATTGATTTCAACCCAAAAGAGCCTTGTGTAAATAACCCTGCTCTAATATATTAGTATATTCATATAAAATAATTTTACTTTTGTACTTGTATGATTGGTACAAAGGGAAAAGATAGGCAATACAAAAACAAATAATTAGAAAAACGGGAGGAATCTTGTGCGAAGAAATTTAATTGAATATTATTGTTTGACTATGCTTACTGGTCGGTCAAATAAGAATTGGTCAGCTTTGGTAAGAAGGAATTCATATTAAAATTAAATACTTTTTAACTGAATTTTAAAGATGCAGAGCTTGATGGTGGATAAATACAAATTTATGAAAGAGAGGATAAGAACAAGTTCGTTTCATTATAAAAGCCAACATCTCCAAGAAAAAGAAAATTATCAAACCCTAACAAATTTGAACCTGTGTGCCTATGACAAGTCAGAAGAAACATTTTCAGCACATAAAAGAAGATACATCTAACAAGTTAGTTCTATGTGCTTGTCAAAAAGCATTTAAAATATTGAAAGTGAGCGATATATAAAATACTGTTTATCCCACCGTTCATGTTATACAAATGCAAATTGTCTTATTCAAGTTGGACATTAAGTTGTTGATAAAAAAAATTAAAGTAAATTATAATCATATTTTTTATTTTTTCTCAAATTATATTTATATTTTATTCTTTTTATCATTACAGCGTTTTTTTTAATCGGTGTTAATGTAAATGAAATGT
>Ga0123340_1005998_pt1 | contig 11578 bp, 3 predicted proteins | sample SirMexnodulemix_FD_89961 | JGI IMG/M metagenome (GOLD analysis project Ga0123340, IMG submission 89961) | Root nodule microbial communities of legume samples collected from Mexico - Siratro Mexico nodule mix | ecosystem: Host-associated > Plants > Roots > Nodule | place: Mexico: Nepantla... | reverse complement strand
ATATCATATCTTTTAAAAATACTATATATGTAACATAGAAGTTTCTACTTATGGAAGAGAAAACAAATTATTTAATAAATAAATTTTAAAATAAAAATAATAAAAATAATTTTGAAATATTAAGAATTTATTAAATAATAAAACAATTTTTATCGTATAGGATTATCTACAATTTAAATTACCGAATCTCATGAATTAAAGTTGGAGCAGAGAAGACTGTTTAATGATATTATAGTTAAAAATATGTTTTGTTATGCGATAACTTTCTTGGGAAATGAAGATAGTTATATTTAACTTAAAATTTTTAATATGAGATTAAATATTTTGTATAATTTTTTATCAGCTAAATATTTGTACGTGATCCATAAAAATTATATAATGAATAATACAATAAATTTAATAAATTTTATTAAAATAAATTTTAAATGATTGTGATCTCATTTTAAAAAATATGTTTATATCTAAATTAATTTTACAAAAAATTGCTTATTTATAAAATTTACATTCTATTTATGTATTAATATTTGAATATATTTTTATAAAAAAATATTATGAGTGTGATTTAGGGTTTAAGGTGTTTTACTAAATTATGAGGGTTGGATTTAAATGATTGCATTGCATTTTTAATTCATGTAGAACATGTGAAAAATATCATTTGTAGTTTCATTCACGGTGAAAATGATTGGCACACATTCACTGGAAAAATGACGTGGCGTTACTTAATGCCAGGCCCCAACTCACGGACAAAAAAAAGGGAAGGGTGTAATTTTCTTGAATGCAAAAACTATGGTATGTTAGTTGCAATCTTTTTTTTTTTTAAATATCATGTAAAATATTTAGAATTATATTAAGTTGGATCTTATCTTAGTACAAAGATAAAATAATTATTTACAAATTTTTATAAATCGTATACAAAATCTTTTAAAAGGAAATACATTTTCCAATACATCTTTCATGACCTTGTGTTCAGGAAAGATATTTATATACTTTAATTTTTTAAAAAATGTTTACATTAAGGAGTCTCTCGCACATTTATAAACTGAATGTCGAATCTTTAACCTCCCACACCTTTGTGTTTGTAATTACTCTAGGATTAAATCTTTAATATAACATACATCTCTATTAACAAATCTTTTACATAAATATTTACATCACCAAATCCCTCACACCTATATGAATTTAACCATACTCCAATAAAAAAATCTTTGATACAAAATTATCTGTGAAATGTAATACTTACACTTCAAAATCCTTACATAAATCACTCATAAAATTAAATATCAATTTTAAAAACATAATCACTCTTTCAGTTCAAAATAAGACAGTATCATAAGAAGTGCTTATCTTAATTTCAATTTCATCAAAGTTTCTCCTTTTACTTTTATCAAGTCTTTTTTTCTTTTAAAATTAAGTTAACTTCCTTTGCAGTAATTCTCATACTTAAGAAATTACTTTAAAACCAGAAAATTTGTGAAAGTCCTAAATTACTGTGAGGGGAAAAAGAGAAAAAAATTACTCTAACTAGTTAAAATTGTGCTGTATTATATAACCTTCTAAAGAACTTGCTGTGAAGAAAAATGATAGAATTATGTTTTGGAATTTCGGAAAGCAAAGTATTTAACCTTATAGAAAGATAATGTTTTTAAACCTCCTCGATTATGTATGTAATAAATATAGTTGAAATAGTTTAGGACAAATTGCAATTTTGGTCCTCTTTTTATCTTGACTTACACTTTTGATAACTTTTTTATATGATTTTAAGTCATACATTTTAAAAGTTTGGTTATTTTAATCAAAATTTTAATTTTTTATATTCATATATTTTTTTTATTTTGGTCCAATTAAATTGAGATATGCACCTATGGTATCTTTGAGAAATAAGCTAAACATTTAGCATGTAAAATTGAGAATTAGATAAAATTATAGATTTTTTAATAAATTCGACAATTTAATAATGCTGTTTCTGCACACGTTTTTTTTCCTGCTTAATTATTTTCATTCACTAGAATTTAAAATACGTTTTGGCAACGTTAGTTAAAGTGAACATTAAAATTATATTTTTTTTTTCAAAATAAAGTACCAATTATTTGCTAATTTTAGTTTTAAATTCATTTAATTATTTTTTGTATGAGTAAAAGAAGAATAAAGAAAAAAAATAAGGGATAAAATACTAAAAGGATGATAACTTATTATTTAGAAGAACATTAGGGGAAAATTGTTGGTAAATATTCACGGAAATTTCGTGGATGTACGAAAGACCTAGAGAGTTGTATGTTACGAAAATGTTTGTAAGAATAATATTAAATAATATTTTTTTGAATATTCTAAAGAAATTATTTTTCGTTGATTTAAGTGCTATAATAATTCTTTCGTGAACAACTGTGCCTTTTTATTTAAACTTGCATTGTTATACGTGAATATACTTCTATTTCAAGATTTTTTTTTTCAACAGTAATTTCCAAGAAAGATAAAATCATTTCTTTAGGAAATACTTTCCTTCTAGATAGAAACGACCGGCGTCAGCAACTTATGTCCAAATATAATATATAATAAAATTTAATAGATATGGTAATATGCAATAAATAAAACATTTTTTAATATATCGGCACATGTTACATAATTAATAGATTGATAAAATATATAAAAATTGAAACATTTTAAATAATAAAAAAGATATAGTAATAATAGTAATAATTGAGTAATAAAAAGCTTGAATATGATATATACATGTCAGCCCAAGTGAAGTATCAAAATCAAACCATAAATTCAGCAGGCAAGATAGTTTACCTTTTTTTCTAACTTCTGTCAATCACAGATAGAGAGCATCATCCAGTGAAAAGAGAAACGGCCACATAAATACAAAGATTTAAAAAAAAAATACTTATTTATTTATATAATATATACAAAGTAAAAGAAGAAAATTACATAATTAACTGCATATATATTTACAAATGTACAAAGTTGTTGGACCATGACCAAGATCACAACAGGAATCTCTTAACAAAACTAGAGCCTTCAAAACATGTTTATATAACAAAATCTTGAAACATCATTAACGACTTCACCATTCCTACATACGTAAAAGCCTCCGTTGGACGCGACATGCAGGTCTGAACCACCCACCAAATGCATGCATGCATGCATCAATGATGGTGGCTACATACCCCACGTCACAAACCATAAACAACTTATATATAACAAGTTACATCAATTAGGGCAGAGAGAAGCTCTTTTGTTATAGCTGATCTCGTCATTGTCGAATTCCTCAGCAGCTTCCTCGGTTATTGTTTCCAAACTAGGTGTGTTCGAAGGTTTCTTCGGAAAAATTATTGGTGCCGGGGCAACCTCTATCCAGGAACTTAGCTTTCTCATTCTCTTGCTCATTGGAATATGTATATGTGTGGCAACAATGATTGATATTGCTCCTCCACCACAATCTGCAATCCTTGTGCAGCAAATGAAAATATTTTTCTCTCCTTCTCCTATGTCTAGAAAGAGGAGAGAGATCTAGAGATTTTTTCCTAAGAGGCTTTTTACAAGGGTTCAGGATTTTTTGGTTGCTGTGTGTTAATTGGCAAAGATCTTAGTGTGTGTATATATAGTTGGTGGAACTTGGAACAAGAGCTCAAATGAGAAGATGGAATTATAGGTAGGAGATATTTGGGGAAGACATAAATAGGAGCATGTATACCTGGACGGTTTCAAGGAAATACACGTGGAGAATGAAGGGGCTTTTAGAGCTTCGTTGTGACAACATTAACATAAAAATCTAGGAATCATCTAACCACAAACGTGTCCTATAATAATTTCATTGTCGGTTTCTAAAACCCTACAACCCCCAAAACGATTACCTGTTAGAGAGGCAAAAGAAAATTTCAACGACTCCTCACTTTTCTCCTCTCCATCAAAATTTTCTTCTTTTCTTAGCTCATTTGTTGACAATTTGGGCATAGCCTCTAGAATATACTGGAATATAACAAACACAGAATGGATTCCAAATTTGGGATTAAAATAATTAGTAATTCCTCATTATTGTTATTACTTTCTTGTTCAATTCTCTAAACGTGTTACTGATACGTTTCTTAATTTTTTATTTTTTATTTTTGGCAAAATACAAGGTGCTCAATGTTTTTTATTTACCTATATGTGCTTGGTTTTTGGTCCTATATCCACTGTTTATGCCCAACAAAACTCAGAGTGCTTGAAAAAGCATAAAAAGTCGTAGGCCAGTTGAGAATGGATCCAGGCCTTTGTTTTGGTGTGGTCCCTATTGAACTCCTTCAAATAATTGAGTGATTCTTTCTAAACCTCCGTATTGACTTCCTGCACCTCCAAAATTTTAACATATTTTCATTTTAACCTTAAAAAAAGATAAAAGTAACCTTTACTATGGTAAAAAATAAATATATTACAGATTGTACAACCCTCAATTTTATGTTCTGCACCTTTCACATTGCGAGTTGTACAACCCGCAATATAAAACTTTTTCTAAATATATTGCGGGTTATACAACCCGCAATACAAAATTATTTTTAAATACATTGCGAGTTGTACAACCCGTAATGTATTTAAAAAATGTTGTACAATCAAAATGAAAAAAAAATGAATAGCAGTTATCATGAATAAAAGTTATTTTAATCTTTTTCTCAAGACTAAAATGAGAATATGTTAAAATTATGGTGGTGCAGGAAGAATCAGTCCAAATAATTTATACCCTAGCCCAATTAAATGAGCCCATAAATTGGTTCAACAAAAATCTATTATAGGCTGATGACTATGGTGCTGCGAGCCTATAAAAACTAAGTACCGAGTCTACTCTACAAGGCTACAACACCACACTACACAAAAAGTCAGATCAAATATATTTTTATTATAATACAATCTTATTTAAAACACGACTAAGTAATAAATAATACGAGAATAGTTTATGTATGATAAAAAATGGATATTGCTTCACACCAATAATATGACGCATCTTGGTCCATCAGTCCATTCTAAAAGATTCAGCTGCCATCATTAACACTTCAAATCACGTGTATGTACATATTAAAATTAACAACCGAATTATTAAATTAATAACCAAATTAGTAAACCTCTAAACCTAGATTAGAGAAGGTGCGGGATCACCCTTCAGGCCCACAAAGATAAAAATTCACTAAAAATAATATAAATAAGTAGTAATCCCAAAATCTGTACATCAATTTTAATGATTAATTGTGCTTTAGCAAAAGAGTGATTTGCAGACATATCTTTTTTTGATCGAGTACAAAGAGTCACTGAACAGAGAAAAGTTTTGCAGAAGTCTTGTAAATTTTACAAGAACGATTCTCCAAGAGTAATTTTTGAAGCCTCTAGGAAATTAACTCATTCAGCTAATTAAATTCTATTAGTTGATTCATATTAATTAATTAATTAATTAAGCAAGCAAGGAACTCCAAGAAAAAGGCTAATTCACCAACCTTTCTTTGAGATAATTGTTTGGTCTAGATCATAAGGGAAACGGACTGAAAAAGTCTCTGCTAAGCATTGAATTTTTCTATTCAACCTAAACCGGTTTCTTGGTAATAATTTGTCGTGATTTATGAATAAAAAAGAAGCGGCAATAGAGCATGGTGAAGAAGTAAAATAAACAGTTGCCAATTAGCTAGGGTTGAATTCCCAGTCAAATCCGCTAACAATTTGAACTAGTACTGTTTCGAAGGAACAGTTTCATCTGGTGAAGGAACATTTTTTAATGACAAAAAATGTAATCCTTATCTACAAAACAACAAAAAGACAATCGTAGGTAATCATGTTCTGAGGATAGACACATTGTTTGCACATCCTAAATTCTAACCTAGAATATGTGAATGCGCATGCATGCACCAGTAGAACAAGTTGTTTATCTTATAAAAGGCCTCATAATGTTGCATTATATAAGAACAAGGACTAGTTGGAAGGTTCAAATGAGTGTGGAGATTAATGTAGAAGAAAGAAGGGGACAAGGCATGCTTTATTAGGTCTGGTTCATTTTTCTAAGCCATTTGGTTGGTGGAATCAGTTACTTCAATTAACATATGCTCTTCTCTTCAATACTTACACGCCACTTTCTGTTTCTACCTTGCTTTTTCCAATGTCGAACTACGAGTTAGGGACCATTTACCTTCCTCAATAAAAGCCTTTCTCTTAACTATTACAATATATATTTATATTATTTAAATTTTGAGAGTATAAAAATTTAAGTTTTTAATATTTTAAGATTACGATGTTATGCTATTTAATATTATCTAATTATTGTAACTATTTCTTAATATAAGTTTGATCATACTCAATCATTAAATATTGAATTAATGCATGTCATTATCAATTTAATAATCAGTCCAATTTTAGAACATTGATTAAAATCACGAGGAAGTGGCATATTCCAAGGAATAAATCACGTAGAAAAGTAAGTTTGAAGTACGCATAGAAATCTACTCTTATTTACTCGAAGCATGCATTTACATTCTGAATGGAAACTCTTTATTTAATTGCATCGTTAGAAGGATTTGAGGAAAAATCTGAGAAATTTGGATGGTTAATTAATCTAAATTCTAAAATCATTCTCTTCTCGTGTTTTGTTCTCTATTATTGGAAGCGAGGGAAAATTGTTTTGTAATATTTTATTCTACTGAATAAATTATCTCAAGAATATATTCACCCTCTCTTCTATTAATACTTATAAAAAGACTAAACAATATATTGAATCTTACAAAAATATTACCCTCAAAGTAATTTTAGAAAATAAAAGAATAGTATTCAAATTATATATTTTATGTGTATACAACAATTGTAGCAATGCCATGTTAAAGGATATAACCAAAACTGTTACCGGTTTTAGTCAAGAGATATTAGTCAAGAAATATGGTGACATTTTTTGGTAAAACATTCAATGTCTCATTTTTTTATTAGTCCTTTTTACAGTTAAATATTTTCCTAAGCTTTGCAATTCTTTTACTAGAAATATGGTGCATGTGTTTAATTTTTTTCTTATATTATCGTTTATTTTCTTTATTAATTATTATTTAATTATTCATTTTAAATTTTATACTACTATTCAACATATTTATTTCATATTACGTGTTTATTTTGACTTTTTTGTGATAAAATTATTCTATATTTATATGAGATAGATATTTTTCAACTTATTTATTAATAATTAGATCCTAATTTTTTTTTATTAATCTTGAATAATCTTAAATCGGAATCCTACATATCACTATTAGCTTCCTAAGTCTGACTTACGATTTGTTTAATTTAGGTTGGGATCCTACATATCATTACAATACCTAGTATTAATCACATTTAAAACTTTCAAATTAGTTATACTCAACTTCTCGTATTGATTTTATATGAAAAAAACTGAACCAACCTATTTACTTTTCTTTGTCCCGAGTTGGTCAAGTCTACTTAACATATTGTTCTAAGTATTGAATGGACGAGGTTGAAAAATAAGAAACTTTCTATATGTTAATTTCAACTCTGTATATTACTTGTTTTCACGCTGGTACGAAATTTACATGGTTTGTTTTGGCATCGGTATGGATTTTACAGTTTTCTCTTGAAAGAATCAATGTATTAAAAGAAGAGACAGTTTGATGAAAATTTTTCATCTTGATTCTTAAACTGTGTGAATTATTTTGATGTATCGAGATAATATTCAATCTAAATCACGAATTTTTCTCAAATTTTTATATTGATTTTATTATAAAACCAAAAAAGCAACCTATTATGTTCATCTTTAGTTGAAATCACTAATGATGTGTTCGGAAACTAGTTAGGAATTGTTGAATGCGATGCTCCACGCGGTTATATAATTGCTATATTTTGTTATAAAGAAACGCTTTAAAAGCTTAACTACAAATACGCGTTGATATAATTTTATGGTACATCTCTTAATGCAAACGTAAAGAAAAAACATGTACTCCAAAGCACTCAAATTTATTAAGATCAGCATAAGAGTTTTAATCAAGAATTTATTAAGATACCCGTGATCTTTGGACAGGAAGACATTATCACCAATGATTGTGGTTTAAGTTTAAGGTTTAGTTTTGCAATTAGTACCTAGTAAGTAATTATTGTCTAGTCACTTAATTAGAGTAGTAGAAAGTTATAATTATAAATGAATTTTATTAGAGTATTTATATTGAAAGGCGTATAATTAGAGTAAAAGTTAAAAAAAATTAAATTATGTTATTAGTTTAATGTATAACTATAACTTTCATTTTATTTTCAATTGGTTCAAAAGAAATTTGTGAAGATAAAAGTTGCAAAGCAAACCAACAATTCGACTGAGTGGTGAGCCATTTTCAGCTTAATTAATTCGCCCCCGTTTTTACCTTTTCTTTGTTTTCTTTTGCATTTTGAGCAACTTATTGCATATCAAAACCCTTCACGTCTTGGGGTTATGAATAGGCATTTCTCAACTAGTCATTATTAGCCCTTTTCTAAAGAAAAAACAACGTGAAAACCATATATTTTTTATTTTAAACAATAAAATATATCATTTGACATCATCTCTATGATTTATATATAAAGAAACAAAAATGAAATTCTATATCGTATTGTTAATTACTTTTTTGAGACACCTATAAAGCATCTTTCATTGTTACTACAATATTTTAATTTTGGGGGATAGTTCCCATCACACTCTTTCAAAACTAATGTATGTTAAAGTTTAACTGAATGCTATTTTAAAAATATAAATCTTCTCCTTGTCTTTGAACATTTAAAAAGACACCTAAATCACTGTTCCTTTTGCATGATCAGATGAAATTTTTACTTTGGGAGATATGTGAAGATTTTGCACAAAAAGGAAGGAGAAATAAGAGGAAATTTACATACCGAGGAGAGAAAATACGTGTAGAAACTATAAATAATGGTTAGGTTACACAAATAATTAATATATAATAATAGGTATTTTTATCATTCACTCATTTTAATTTTTTTCTTACTTAATCAAGACATTACATTTCACACTGGTAAATTTACTTTTCTTTATAGCTTCACACTTTTTCAAAGAAAGTACTATTCATGTACAATGCACCAAAGGATAATAGGATTAGGCTATTAGGGGTGATCAAAAACTTTAATAATAATGACCAGGTCGTGTCGTGACAAAAGTCTATGATAACGTGTCAAGATACAGACACAGCTTTAAATATGACAAACTATTTGTAATGAAAGTGAGATAAAAAATAATTTTTTTTTGATAAAAATGAATAAATTATAAGAAACAGGAGACATATTATAAAAGTATTATATTAATAAATAAATAATATAACTCTTTAACTTTTTTTCTCAATAGTAATTGACTTTTTTGTCAGATCCATAGGAAATATTAAAATTACCTAAACTCTTCTAAAATTAAACAGATCTTGCTTGCATTATTTATAATTATTCACTTTATGTATTTTCTTAATTAAATGGATTTAAATTTTTCTCTAAAATGTGTGGCACAAGGGAGGAAGAATTGTTTGTATGAAAAACCCCTCACTCTTAACCTTTATTAAAAGGCAATCGAAATGTTTTATTTTTAGTATTAGTTTTTTTAACTTCAGCAGTCGCCGAAGAGAGATCCTATTGGTTCAAGTGTCTCACTCATGGAAATCGGATAACTCTGTCCATGTTTCTCTATCCGCTTTCTTCCATCAGACTTGTTAGAAAGAAGCAACTAAGTAAAGAATCTCTTCGTTTCTAATTTATTGAAAAAAAAAACTACGATAATTTTTAAATTAAATTAAAAATTACATATACTTGCTTGTTTATGTTATCTTAGATTAAAATATTTCTTTAATTAAAAGGAGTAAACTTGGGTAAGACTATGCCATGGACAAGTTATATCTAAAACTTTTGAAATAATACAATTTTGATGGCAAAACTTTTGCAGCGCATGACAATGCTTCACTTTTGAAAGTTACGTAGCGGTTTTTTAAACTCTAGCTGTATCATATGTAGAATGTGACTTTTTTTTTTCATGTGCATGAATCAGTGACTCCGTAATCTCTCCTATTGAGTAACGTGAGGCATTTTTTTTCCTCTTGGTGTGCAAGGAATTTTAGATTGAAGGGGAAACTGTGGTCACGAGGTAAATATTGGATCCAAACATTAACGGAAGTGAGCCAATTAAGGGAAGGGTTCATGTAAAATCACGTGCATTCAACCCTTCCTATATAGTTATATTATAGTTAATATTTGTTAATTAATTGTAACGCGTGAAGTGGCCCTAGAGTAGACAAAAGTGGATTTCGTTAACCAAAAAGCAATTATATATATAAATGAGAAGAAGCAATAGTAGGGTGTGAAAATCACAAACAGAGCCAAAACAGAGAGAGAAATAGACATCAATTATTGAGAGCTTCTCAAACTCAAAGCTTGAGTGACTCAATGGCATCAAGGAAGGGTTTTCTTTCGAAGGTGAGTTCCATGTTTGCATCATCAAGCACTGAATTGGAGGCAAAAGCCACAGAGGGTGACATGGAATTGGATGAAGCTGACGTGTGGAACTGCAACTTATCCAACAACAATAACACTGTGACAGAGTCGAAGAAGTGGTCACGATCTGGTAAGAAGGGGTTCAAAAAGGTGGAGGGTGGTGGCAGAGTCAACCCTGTTGCCTCATCCTCAATGCCAGTGAATATTCCCGATTGGTCCAAGATTTTGAAGGAGAACTATGAGGAGCACGAGAAGAGAGATTCTGTTAGTGATGATGATGATGATAATGAACGAATACCCCCTCATGAGTATCTTGCTAGGAACAGAGGAGCTTCCCTCTCTGTTCATGAAGGAAAAGGGAGGACCCTCAAAGGTAGGGACTTGCGCAGTGTTAGAAATGCCATTTGGAAGAAAATTGGTTTTGAAGATTGATTTTTTCATTTGATTAATACAATATGGAATTAGGATATAATCTGATTCCATAACTTTCCAGTTTTTGGAACCTAGCTCTGTTAGAAAGAGTTCGTGTGTTTATACTTTGTCTGTATCTTCTGCTCTTCGCCAACAATTTTTTTTTTCTCCTTTTTGGGTCATTCTTGTTTGCTGAGTTATGTAGGAAGATAAATATAAGTTTCTTTCATTTTGAGTGTCTTAAAGAAGAATCACTCATGCTTGTAATTAACTGTTTTCAACTACCTAAAAAAAGGACTGGTTTTTGTACTTATGATATCTGTAGTTTCATGTTCATCTTGTACTTGTGTTTTAGTGTTGCATCATTTGTATTTTTCCTGATTTGTTAAAAAGGTTTTGGGTTTGAACGAGGAGAAAGAGGTACAGTGTTAAAGAGATAAAATGGTGAGATGAATGGTAGAAAATTTGGAAGAATGGAAGAAAATAACGTGTAAGAAATACGTTGGCGGAATACACGGGTAATAGGTTGTTGGTAACATATAACTGCTCAACGCATCAGTTGATCAAGTAATGTTGGACAAACAACAGTTCTCAAATAAACTATGTTATTCTTTATAACTTATTCTTTGAAAAAATAAAGAGAAAAATAAAAGAAACACTTTGTATAACTTCTATCTGTTTGTTATTAAATATATATAATAACAAATATATATAT
>Ga0123340_1005997_pt1 | contig 11579 bp, 5 predicted proteins | sample SirMexnodulemix_FD_89961 | JGI IMG/M metagenome (GOLD analysis project Ga0123340, IMG submission 89961) | Root nodule microbial communities of legume samples collected from Mexico - Siratro Mexico nodule mix | ecosystem: Host-associated > Plants > Roots > Nodule | place: Mexico: Nepantla... | reverse complement strand
TTTCAAGAGAAGATGTTCTTATGAAATACTTATTTATGACTAAAAAAAATAGTAATTATAAATCTTGCATGATATTTAAAATTCTAGATTAAATATATACATATATTTAAAAGTTTCGGGATGTTACAAATATTAACTTTCTTTTCATAAAATCATATCTTAAAGTCATTTTTATGAACAAAGTTTCACAACTTTGAATCATTAACATGTAACTAGTATAAATCCATATCTAATGAGGTGGTTTTTCATTAGTCATGGAGAGATAGGGAGAAGAAATTTCAATTTAAAAAAAATAAAAAGTAAGTTAGTTTTCATTTTATATTAAAGAAAGGAGAAGATTCTTAAAGTTGAAAATCTCACTCCACATTTTATTATTTAATAAGCTTTGTTGTTAACAATCTAAAAATATTATTCTAAGTCTTACATTCAATATAATTAAAATTGAAATTATAATTAAAATTGAAATTGTGAGTAGAAAGGAAAAAAATTTCACAAGATCTAAATGATAATATATTAAGGTTCAAAACACAAAGTGAATTTATTACATTAATTTTATTTGGAAGGTGTAGAACTGACAATACATATACTAAAGTAATTGTATTAATTATAATTAAGGTTAGGTTTTATCTTAATTGAAGTCATTAAAGAAAGAAGAGGTGAATAACTATTCTTGATAAAAGAAAATTGAGATCCACAAGTTTTTTTACAATTTTATTCAACCATCTTACCAATTTTGATGTGTCAGGATTATATGTGAGATTTAAATCATATGTAATGTGTGAATAGTAGAATCTTACGATATTATAATTAAACTCTTAATTTTAACTATCTTATCCACTTTAAGTAAAAATAAGAAAGCAACATATTACGACAAAAACTAACAAACTCATAGTCTTAAGACTTTTGAATTGAAGGTGCTATAAATTCCTTATGTGAATTTGGTTCGGGTCTCATTATTGTGAGATTTTTTTTATATTTTCCTTCTCAATTTACCTAACTTAACGATGTGAGGTGTTTGTATTTAAGAGTAATATAATAACGGGACTCTCCCTTGAATGAGATATTATTAATAATACAAATGTAAGGCTAAGTTCTATATTAAATAAAAATGAAAAGGTTCAACATGATGATACTATCTTTTGCTATAATATGCTTTATATTTTCAATTAATACATTTATTTTATTTTTCATTTATATTTTATTAAATGTTTTTTATATTTGCACACACAAATTAAATATTTATTTTAAGGATAGAATAAGTAAGTCAATATCCTTAGAAAACTATAAAAATGGACTAAATTATCTATTTTTTAAAACCACATAATTCGGATAATGATGTTTTATTTCGCATCCAACTTTTTACAGTGACACGAGCAAATTATGATCCATAACCTAATGACCATTATATTTGCTGATTATTTTTTTCAAGGAGAGTCACTATAGATGACTCCATTGAAACTTTATGGAGCAAACTTAACACAATGACACAGAAGGCTGAATATACTGTAATTCCTATAACTGTATCTGATAATTTCTCATAAATATGAAGAGCGAGTCTACAATAGACAGGTTGCAGATTGGAACACTAGAGAGTTTACACAGAGGACATTTTCTGTGTAATAATGAAAATAGTACAAGTAATGGTCAATCAATACCGCGTTAAATTAAGATTAAAGCATTTTGAAAAGGTAGGGTTGTCAATTAGCTTCTCGCACTTCATCTTTTCTATGATGAAAAAATTCATATTTTCTATGCATAAGTATTCTTTTAAAAGGGAAGGATTGTTATTTCGTCTCTTTTCAAAGATGTCATTATTCATAATTTCATATCATAAATTTGAATATGCTGCATGCATTTAGTATGTAGGGTGGTATATTTGTTGGGCTTATAATTTCCAATCACTTTTTAAGGCCATTGCTTCTGTGTTAACTTTTCTTTGGGCTAAACCAGCACTTTCATAAGATTAGGCATTATGAGTTCCATGTGCTGGTAATAGAAATACTCCATAATTCTTTTTAAACAAAGATCATTATGATCCAATGACAAATAACTTTAATTCAAAACAGCTACCTTAATCTAGAAAAAGTATAAACGTTATATTGCAAAGGATTTAATACAGAACAAATAATGACAAGTAGTTTATGGGTTGCTTTAGATGGTATAAGGAGGGCATGATTTAATAACTAACAAGGTTCTGCGAAATGGAGTTATAGTCATTCAGGAACGCAATAGGTCAGCTTGTACTTTTGGATCGGATCTTGGCCCATTAGTTCTGGGTCCGTTAAGTGGGTCGAAGGATACCAATAGCTATTGGGCTGATATATTCATAGCGTAACGAGGGGCTTTCTTTCTACACCCCTCAATATTCTGGAGTGGGCTTTCCAAAATATAAAAAGTACATCCTGAAAAGCTCATTTCAAAATCACGAGAAAATTGTCGAGTGGAGGACATTGGATCCCACAGGGACGGGCATGAACTATTTAAACGCAATCCTTATATTTGTAATGAAAAAAAATTCATTGTTATAATAATATGAATTTTTGTGATTTATTTGATGTACGTAAATAACTTATATGTTGTGAGAAGTTTAAGCAGTGATTAGGGGAGGACGTGAGAATTTTATAGCAAGGAATCTCTTCTCTAAAAAGTAAGTTAAAAGGGTCATCGTAACCAGCTATACTGTCTTCACTAATTCTTAGTAGATTTTGTTATAGTTGAGAATGAATTGTAAGAGTTTTCCTTTGTGTGATTCAATTTATTTACTCACAACAAACTTCATATATAAGCACACTATGTAATAGTACGACATGCATTTAGAAAAAAAATATTAATGTATTTGAGTCAATTAAGTAACATTACCATTGACAATGTGTTATGATGCATGATTTTTTTCTTTTTTTGTGTTTAGATTTACCAGGTCTTTCTATATATGTATTTCATATATATGATGTGTATTCTTAACTCTTTTATTTATGTTGTTTGAATTTTTTTAACACCCTTGGAAGTAGACATGAGCTTGACAAGTAGGAAGAGGACACAGATGATGTAGTTTATATTTTCTTCACCATTATCCTATATTGAATAAGTATGACTTCGGACATAGATGACTATTTGTTTTGAACAATTATTTTAAAGTCATGTTATGATTTTTATTGTTAATAACATGTAAATTTCAATTTAATACTTAATAGTATATTATTTTAAATCCTTTATTTCAAATTTCTATAAAATTATAAAAATTTAATATGTATTTTACCTTTTATTTTCCACATTTCATTATTTATTTAAAAAACATGTGCAACTAGATACCTGTCACAATTAGAAAAGCCAATTTAATTTTTTTTATATCCATCCATTTTAGTGAAGTTTCATCAAATTTAGAAAAACCTACAAATAACTTGTCATAGCGCTTTTTACAATAACATTTTTGAATAAATTGTATCGGTTATTAAGTTCTAATTCAAGCAGTGCGCACAAAAGAATAGAAGTTAAGATTTATATCATATTTTCAGTTAAATGTATTTTTTTAAGTTTTTTAGTTGTTATTATAATTTAAATTATATTTTTAAAGTACAACAATAAATTATTATATATACATTTTATTTTATTTTTACTTTTGTCTTTATGTTTATATTATTTTAAATATTAACGTACAATTCTTTTAGTTCTTGAGTTCTATGATTTCATTATTTAAAAAAAATGCTTTATATTTTTATTGTGTTTTAGGTAAGTTAAAAAAATAAATTATTTTAATGTATTGCTTGATAATTTATCATTGTTTATAAAAAATATAAAAGCAGCATCAATTGATGAAAAATAACCAAACAATTATCTATTAGATCAGTTAAGTAAATACACTCAAAGTCAAGGTTTCATTCAAGAACACCAAGTGAAAATAACTTGCTTAAAAGTAGGTAGAGTTGAATAGTGATTACCACAATGTTACTTTTTAGTGTGATTAAATTCAAAGGTGAAAGGGATTTTTGCTGTGATACCACATAATCTTTAATACGAAACAAGTGTCCAAAGTTAAGAAGTAAGGACCACTCTAAAAACAATAGCACTATCCATATCAAACATACATGATGCACCTGTCTCAAAAAGGCATTCCCATGTCACTTCACAAACTATTTATTATATTTTTATTTTCCTTTTTAAATTTACATAAATATAAATAAAATACTAAAATAACTAAATAATGCATGGTACTATTCCATTAAGTAATATTAACTTCGGAAACTCTGATTGTTTAATTTAATTAAATATTTTTGGTTTAGGTTAACAATTTTATATGTTGTAGGCACCATAAAAGTATAATGTGACGAAGAAGTAATGTAGTGGGTGATGCATCATGGTTAGTCTTCCTCGGGACATGCTTTTGCAGCAGTGTCTCCTCAGATAGCTGGAGCCTCTTTGACGTTTACTTTTCTCTACAAACTAGGGTTGTTGATGCTGTACCGACACTGTGTTTTCTCTTTGAATTTTCATGTCTACATAGATTGAATTTTACTAATATCTCAATTGGACCACCGAATGTAATTTTCTTATTTTTCCTTGTTTACCTTCTAGATTATTTTTTTTTTTGTGAGTTACATTTTTACTATTATTTTCGTTAGTGTGATAATGGATCTATAGTTTGAACTATCACAACACAAATGACCAATAGATAGATAACTAAGAATTGAGATCCTATTATAAACGTAAATTTGAGTGTAATTCTATAATTCAGAAACATAACTGTACGGAAAGGAACAGAGACACTACTGAATTATAATATGTACTTCAGTTGGTCTTTTGTTGTAATACACATACTTTCCCTCCAAGAAATAAAGAAAGTAGGTCTTGCTTGCTACTGTTGGCTCTGATCACACTACTTTCTACTTTCTCTTGCTTCGTATGCAAATAATCTTTTCATAAGCCTTTCCAGATTGAGGCAGCAGAAGCCCAAACTCCTAGTAAAAATAATTGTTTGTTCCATTTCCTTGCATACTCTTCCATAATACGCTTCTGAATTCCTGTGTACACCATCACTGTCCTTTATTCTTTAATCGAATGTGGTGGGGATCGCTTTGTTGTCACGCAAGGAAGAGTCAGTTACTCTTATCCCTCACAATTCTACCCTTCTCAATATTATTATCATTGGAGTTGTGAAAACAAAGGATCCATATCTTGTGTCACTTCACACTTCCACCAACATCCATTTGGACACTAGGATGCAAATGCCTAATGCTAGCCTACTAACACCACAGACTCATTTTCTCAAGACCCATGTGCTCCCTTCTTCTCTCTTCCTGTCTAGTTTCGGATGGTCTAAGATTTAATAAAATCATGACATTGACCTTTAGCTTTCAACCAATTTTCGCTTCAAAAAGGTCTTATTCATTTACTCTTTCTCTCTGGATATTGTCACACACATTATTGTTCACTGTTAATTGGTCTTGGTTCACTGTATTATATAGTATTCAACTAATTTTTTTATTTACAGTGAAAATTGAATGGAGACACTGCATATGCATTAAAATATTCTCTTTTAATTTACCAAGAAGATAGAAGATTCATGATAGTTAATAAATCTGGTTAGTAATATAACAGGGAAGATATAGACGGTTGAACGCATTTAGTTTTCGAGATATGTCTGTAATTTGCTTCTTTGTAGCTCCCCCACATGCAAAGCCACATATGACGGATTCGTGGCAGTAAAATATAATTCTCACTAAGCATGGAAAATTATGGTTCCATCTTGGACAGAGAAGCTGCATTAAATGTTTATTGACCAAATGAAAGTCAACTATTACCTGCGCAAGGTTCGAGTTTATTTGAATTGCAGAGGGGAAAGAAATAGGAATAGAAGAATACAGAACTCCTAAATTTAATGTTATAAACTGACAGCATATTTTTCGTGGATTTACATAATCTCTAACAACGGAACAAACTGTCTCTAACCTGTTAAGCCAAAACCAAAATTAACAAATATAGCCAAACCATGTGAAGCTTATAAGGAAACCCAAAATTCCCAAAAGATAAAAAGTGGGATAAAGAAAAGAATATTTATATATAATGAGAACAGAGAAGCCTGTATAATAGGAAGTATATGTATATATAATCTTCAAGGACATCTCACATTCCTTCCAGGGCCTCCATAATAAAAGTAAGTTCCCCAAACATTGTTTGATCCCACCCTTATGTCATAGCAATTGGAATGGTCAGCCAGTTGGTGAATATTTGAAAGAGGAAGCAAGTTATTGTCCCAATCAACAACTTGCAAGTTTCTAAAGTAGGCAGCTTTTCTAAACCCTTCTCCTGCAAAATGGCCACTACCCATTTGAGTGCCAGTGTGGTAGCCCCTTGAACGAGAATTCACTATTTCTCCTCCAAATTGTACCATGCTAGCATGGTTTCTCAAGTGACTAAACAAGTATGCTGGCCAGTACCCAACAAGTAGCCCCGACCCAAATTCCAGCCACCAATGTCCATGCTTTGGGTCCTATACACAGAATTTCATTATGGTATCTTAGAATTATTAAAGCAAAAGGAAATGCATGTTAGTATGTTACAGCTTGACTCCAACTGTCTAACCTGCATTAATGTGTTGGCATAAATGCAAACACCAAATTTTTCCCTTATGGGTTAATTAATTAATGCATGTCTCAGTGTTATAAAGTGGTTCATTACCATTATTAATGATATTATTGGAGGAGAGTGAAACTGAGGAAAAAGAAGTGGTAAGACAAATGGAAATGCCGGTTAGAGCAAAACCAAAATAAAAAAGAAAAGCGTGAGCCGCGAAATATTGCTTTAATAAAGGAAGGAAAGGAAAAGGCTCAGCTAGAGGCGACCCCATGAAGGACACTCGTACAAGGAAAGCAAGGGAATCTTCCATTTGAATAACAATAACATGCAGAAAATTCAAAAGAAAAGGGGCAAAAAAGAAGTAAACGAATTATTGCCTCACTTGGATATGATTTTCTTTACTCTTAGTTTGATTATGCATGTTTAGCCTTTTTCTTTCTCAAAGTAAACAAGCTGCGAAATGAAGCAAATAACGGTTTGAAAAGCCTAAAAGCTCAAATTAACAACAAACCACCATCCAAACCTTTGAGCCTTTTGTGTTAAAGGACCCTATTTTCTCCTTAATTGGTGTTTTCTTTTTGGTTGACTTTTAGGTGATGAATTGTTGTGGGGAAAAAAAGAAAAAGTAAAAGACTCACCTTCCAAACCATTAAGCCAATATCAAATTGTCTGCCATTATAGATGGATCTTGGGGAGATTGCAGCCCCTATTGCTATCCTGTTGTTAGTTTGGACAAATCCTGAACAGAGTAAATTGTAGCATCCTGTTGCTTGATATGCATCCGTCTGTCAAATTGAACATACTGTAACATGTTAAAGAAATGAGGCCAAAAAGAAACAAAAGAAAAAAGAAACGTGCGTTACTTACTGTCCAGTAAGTGAAGAACCTAGGATAGTTGTCTCCATATAGCTCAGGACTCACCTGAAGGAAAAGCATGTTTGTTATTTAGCTAGAAATCGAAGGACTGAAAACTAAAGCAAGTGATAAAGACAAATGTAATCCTGGTATGTTCTTCAACACCTTCACAATATATACTACAAAAAATGGATGAATGTGAATTTTTGGAGAAGTAGATATTGACATGCCTGCCATCCAGCCTCTATGGTATTCAGATCATTGCCAAAAGATCCAGCAATAACCCATATCTGTGACAAACTGAATTCGTATGGATCGGTTACGCTGGGTGTCCATACATTTATGCTCGCTTTTGCTCCATAGTATTGATCTCCGTTTACAAAAACAACTGCATGCTGCAACAGGATGTGTGTTAAAAAATCAAAATTATCAGTAGAAGTTAAACATATGCGTGCATAAGAATGAACTATTTTTCCTATGGTGTGCTTGGGAGTTTTATTCATTTCAATTTTTAGCTCCTTCTAAAAAAAAAAAAAAAAAAATTGCGTGTGGCATCCAACAGGGATACAAGAAGAGCTTCCTCAGAGAATAATGATTTCCACGTTACTTTTTGGTGCACCTAGGAGGCAAACTTTTGAAAGTGGTGTCCCTTCAATGTCTTCGTTTTTGCAATTCATGTTGAATTTTGATGAACAAGGAAAAACAGGGTTGTTCTTTTCTTTCTGGTAAAGAAAAAGGGTGGAAATGAACACAATGCTGAGAAGATAAGAGCAGAGATTTTCCTTTCAAATGAATGCATTGCGAGAAACGGAAACATTAGCGGTAAGAGGATTGAATTTTGCAATGGAAGTTCAATAAGCAAATTACATTCGTAAGCACTAACCTCATGACCAGAGCCAGTTGAGTCCCTCCGTACTTTTCTTCCAAATCTTCTGATAGAGCTTGCTCGCAGAAAATCTTGTTCAGTGGTTCTTCTGATTGGAACAGTTCCTTCAGGGCATGTTTCACCAGAATCAGTCCAAAGCTGAAAGCTCTCTATGACTGTTTCTCCATTGGGGTGGCCCTTTGGCCTTTCAGGTGGATCCTGTAAACCTTAAGCCTCTTACTTTCTCAGTCTCTCAAATAAATTCAACCCCCAAAATAAAACCTTTAGACTAAAAGACGAGTAGTGGTAAATTGGAATTCCACCACCCCAGAATGGTTCAACAATTCTGAGGAATGTGGATGTGTTAGGAATTCAAAGGAAAGTCAGTTTCCTTGAGTTGGATGAAATTACCAATGGTCTTTGCCCTCTGAGCAGAGGATGGTCAAAAGCAGGTTGCTGATGAGATAAAACACAGTCTATCAAATCCCCATCTGGACTCTGCAACAAAGGAACAGAAACATAGATCATTGAATCAGGAGAAGGTAAAAATGCAGTATTCTCATTGTCACAGAGTGTGAAGGAAGATGAAAAATGCCTTAATTGTTTTAACAGGAGGCTTGTTAATCTTGTTGAGGTGAGCTCTGATAGTCCTCAACTTTTGCAACACTTCAGCTGGTCTGAAAGTGTTGTTGGCAGTGGGGTGAGAGGGTGGTGGGAAAGATGAATTGGAGGCAATGGGGTGAGAAAATGATGTGGGTATTGAAGTAAGAAGTAGGAGGAAAACAAGAAGGGCAGGTAGCGTAGGGAGTAGAGTGTTTTGGGAAGTGGAAAGAGCCAAATTGAGGGAATGATTTAGTGAAGTTGTTTGTTCTGGGGTATCATGATTTGCTTGTTTGCACTGTTGTTGTCTTGTTATGTGAGGAGCTGAAAAATATGGCTCTTTCTTATGTTTTGTCCAGGAAACTGAATATCCCTTCATGTCCATACAAAACACAAGAACTACAAAGAACAACCCCCTAGTTTGTTGGCTGCCTTCAAGTTTTCAAATTATAAACAACTCCTCCTACTGCTCATAACCACAGAGAGAGGAGAGAGAGAGATAGAGAATATAGTGATTTTAATTTCATGCTCCTTCACCATCCCATCAAAACTACCACCACACCCCCACTAGGTGGGGTTGCATTTTCCAAATTTACTTTTACCTTGCAAAGCACTGTCTACACACACTGTAGAATAACTAAACAGAGAAAAAATAACTAGCCAAAACTTATGTGATGCTACATCATGGATTCTTCTTGTTTCATTCCACATTAAACAAATGTTTTGTACTAAATAATATAGAATGTTAGGCATGCAATTAATCAGAATAAGAATATAAACCCAAACATTTACATTGGAATTTCTACTGCAAACTACCGTATCTTTTGTTTGAAGCTGTGTAACCAAAATTCAAGTTGTCGTTTAGCGTCTTCTTTGTTATTGAATTGAAGTGAAATTTTTTTCCACTTAACCATGTAAAGGCATTACATACACCTGTAAATAAACTGGCAATTTATTTCTTTAACTTTCTCTCTTTAATTTTATAAATAAACAACTTAGAATGGGTTTTTTCTGATACAACTTTAGAGTAATAATACTTAATAAATTCTCCTATGTCAGGTATTAATTACTTAGTAAACTGGCCTCAATTCAACTTTTTTTTTAAGTGATCCCTAATTAAGATTCTTTTTATTGTTGAAAACTTTAAGAAGTATCTTTGAAGTTTTGGTTTTTGGAACGGAGTCAAATTTTCGGCTCCGAATTGTTTAAAATTCATCATTTTTTTATTTATTATGTAATAATTGAACTCATATTTTTTTTACGCGGTTTGTTGACGAAGTCACACTACCTTTGACAAATGTCTCTAGGATATTACCTAAGGAGATAAAAATAATTTTACTGAAAACATTATTAACACCATGAGTATGGACTTAAACATATCTTAAAGTAATCTTTGATTAGATTTCTTTTAAAACCAATATAGAGATAAGATCCTTCTCACTAGGGACTCTTTTAAACTTTTTAATAATTAAAAGGGTAACGCCTTAAAATCTGGGACAAGTCCTTAAAATAAGAGTCCCGTCAATAATGATTTTCCAATTTCCACAATTTTCAAATGTTCGAGTGATGATGGATGTTAGGGCAGTTAAAATTGTTTAATTAGTACGTGTTAAACTTTGCACTTAAAGTTTAATACCATGGTTATGGTTGTACTAGTGATCCTATTTGTGTAGAAACCCCAGTGCAGGCATATTATGATATGTATCTGCTTTTACTTTTCTCTGCTCATATTATTAATTGCAGTTCATACGGCCCAAGAGAAACAGACTTTAAGATTATGGAGCTACCTCCACTGTTAGAGGCACCACACACCAAAGCAACTTTAATGGGGCCATACCTAATTATTAATATATATATATATATATATATACATCAATGGTGAAACCACAATCACAGCTTCTTATCATGGTCTTCACTCCTTTTTGACTCCATGTCTTTACATCATAATAAGGTTCCTGTTCAAAATGTTATCACCAGGTTTTAATCTCTTAATTTTATTTTCAGATTCTTAATGTTGGACACTTTCCATGTTTCATTAATTCTTGTACTCTACTGCATCAATTAATAATTTTATATTTTATTATATTAATTAATAGTTAAAGTTATTAAATGAGAATGTTTTTAACCAAATTTGTCAGTAGTACTAACTATTTCTTGAACATTAGATCACTTTAGGAATGAAAATATCAAAATTGCCCTATTTCTTTCTTTCATCTAACGAACCAAAGGGGTGCATGTGTGGGCTGATCTCTAGGACATCTAATACGTTCTCAAACACGTTTATTTATAGATAAAAAGCTATTCACTTTTCTAAACATACATAAAGTTTTTGAATAGGACACATGAACAAATAAACATATTTGTTAACTTAACAATAATATTATTTTGAATATAATGGACAAGTAGAAGTGAATTTAATGTGGTAATAGATATTTTGGATCCATTCTATTTTAAATTATTTTAGTTTGCGTTATAGATTATAGGAAATATGTATTAATTTAGATATCATTTTTCCTTCGAGATTAATAAAGAAAATATTTAAAGAGACAGACAAATAAAGATTCATATTATCTTTTTTAAAAAGTAATTTGAGATACTTCTTTTAAAAACATATATAAATCAACATAATATTAAATACAATCAATAACTTATATATAAATCAACATAATATTAAATACGATCAATAAAT
>Ga0123340_1005996_pt1 | contig 11580 bp, 6 predicted proteins | sample SirMexnodulemix_FD_89961 | JGI IMG/M metagenome (GOLD analysis project Ga0123340, IMG submission 89961) | Root nodule microbial communities of legume samples collected from Mexico - Siratro Mexico nodule mix | ecosystem: Host-associated > Plants > Roots > Nodule | place: Mexico: Nepantla... | reverse complement strand
AAAGTACACAAGGCCAATTTTACATCAGTGTTACAACAAATATAGCATGATGATCAAATCAAACTCTAAAAAATGAAAAAAAAAAAAAAAGTATCAACATTAAATAAAATTTTTAAAAAAAAAGTGCAAAAGGGGATTAAAGGGTACAGTAAGAAATGTTTCTGTGTTCCTGTTGCAGCTAAGATTCCCGTTCATTATAAATTTAATAATTTCATATAATTGACTGTATGATACTTGATTTCTCATGTAAACAAACTAGTGTATCATGCAAATGGTTTTTTATTCAATATTGCTTTTTATGGGGGAACAAGGAAATTTTGCAAGTATTGCTAGTTATGAAACAGTCAGCAAACATAAATTTTGCAGCTGAAAAGTTGCTGCAATAAAGATATATTGGAAAGACAAAAGCACTTGTTGTAAACTTAGGGAATCGAGAATACCAGCAAACGGTTGGTTCTTGGTAGCTTATGAAATTGAAGTCCTTGGTTTCAATCATAGGGTTCTTCTACAGTCTAATGTCGTTGAGCCACTTTGTCACAATTTTGAAGTGGTTGGTCATACTGAAATCAGAAACGTGATAAAAAAATCGCAAGAGGTATAGCAGGAATTGTGTACTTACCTGGAATAAGAACATCAGATTTCCTCCGAGGGGTAGGCGATGCTATAAACAAAATTAAGACTTTTGGAATAACAAAATAATCTAATTTATAAGTCCCACATCCGAAATATCCTACCATTTTCAATGGTTTATATATCATCATTTGGGAGGTGTGTTAAGGGTGTGGGGTTGGATACAACTCATAGTTGTTTAAACCCTAAACCCATCATACTTAAAAGGGGTGTTTATCCAATGTTTCCCTCGTGTTAACAAACAAAGAAACATTGATGCCTTATATGAGTCGTTGATATCCATGATAAAACCATGGAAGAGGTTTGAGGTAGTGGCTGCTATCATTTGTTGTTGAATGATTTCCGGTTCACTTTTCTCCTCACTTCTCCACCACACCCAACCTTTTTAACTTAATTTATACACATTCATCTACTCTCTAAGAGCATTTCTAGCTGCAATTGCAATTTTTCTGTGTATCTCATAAGCACTTTACCTTGTGTCACATTCATTCATAGAATTTCTATCATAAATGAGTGATAGAAGCAGTTTATTGAATTAGTGAAGAAAAATGACAACAGAATAGAGGTTTAAGTCATTGATACTTAGAAATTGCATGCTTTTCAGGTTTGCCAGATTACTATCACCATAAGGTAACTCTATTCACTTTTTTTTCTAACTGAGACCCTTCTGTTACAGGACCTCATTGAATGGCTTGACATACCTTGCAACATTTGTTTTTGGCCATATTCCCTGGTTTATTCTGGCCGGCTTGTCAAAATTTTCAATTTTGTTTTGATAGGAAGAAGCTGAGAACTTGCTGCCTCAATCCATTCAATGCAACTCAAACAAATGTACCATTTCCACTTGCTGCCTTCACCAAAAGCTTAAGCTTTATTATAATCAACTAGAGCCACTGTTCTTGCAAATGTAGTAGTTCATGTGCATTGTAGCAGTGTTGCCATTCTCCTCTGCCACCTATTCATGTTAAACAAATGCTTCAAATTGGAACCTTTGCAGTGACAAGAATTGTGTCTGGATCTAAGGCCTGTCTTGACCCCAAGTTGCATTCACTCAAATCCAAGACTCTTACTTTGAGATGCTTCAGTTTGTGACATTCATAATTTGCACAGTCATAAAAAATGATTCAAGATTTTCTGTGGTAAGTATCAAATGAATCATGTTTGGTGTACATCACCCAAAGAGGTAAAATCAAATGTAAACATATAATGAATACTGTGTAACTTTTTTTTTATATCAAATAAATTATTAGTAGATGATTGTCCTTCTAATAATTTATATCGATAAAATTTTAAATGTAAGTCTGAGTTTCAATTGAGTAAAAATATTAAAATTGAATAATATTAAAAGAAGAGAACCCAAAAACATTTAAAAATTATGTCTGTTCACTTACATGTATTGCTAGTTATTAAAGAATCAGCAAACATAAATTTTGCAACTGAAAAGTTGCTGCAATAAAGATATATTGGAAAGACAAAAGCACTTGTTGTAAACTTAGGGAATCGAGAATACCAGCAAACGGTTGGTTCTTGGTAGCTTACGAAATTGAAGTCCTTGGTTTCAATCATAGGGTTCTTCTACTGTCTAATATCGTTGAGCCACTTTGTCACAATTTTGAAGTGGTTGGTCATACTGGAATAAAGAACCAGAAACGTGATAAAAAAAACTCACAAGAGGTATAGGCGATACTATAAACAAAATTAAGACTTTTGGAATACAAAAAAAGGTTTTCTCTTCAGAAAACTATCAAATATGGTATGTCAAAATGAAGTCTTACCTAGAAGCGGTTTGTGTGATGTTGTAATGTCTGAAATCCAACAGCTACAAGAAGATCCAACTGTAGCCTAAATCAGAAATTACAATGATGAAGTAATAAGAAGAGCGAAGACCAAGACCTGTATTCACTCTTCTGTTTCTGATGTTGTATTCACTAGAATTATGTCTTGTGAAACAGCTAAAGAAGCTTGGAACACTCTCTAAGAGGCGTTTCAAGAGAATGAAAGAACTCGACAGATGCAAGTTCTCAATCTCAAAAGAGAATTTGAGATGTTGAGAATGAAAGAGGCCGAGACCATCAAAGAATATTTTGATAGGCTCTTGGCAGTGGTCAACAAGATCTGACTATTACGTGAAGATTTACCTAATAGAAGGATCATAGAAAAAGTGTTGGTGAGTCTTCCAGAAAGATTTGAAGCAAAAATCTCATCACTTGAAAATTCAAGAGATCTCACAATAATTTCACTAACCGAGTTGATGAACTCTCTGCAAATCCAAGAGCAGAGAAGATTGTTGAGAAAAGAGTTGTTGAGAGAAGAGTCGAATACTACTGAAGGAGTTTTTCTAGCAAGGTCACAGTCGAGTTACAAAGCAAAGAAGAAAGGCTGAAAAAATGAGAAGAAAAGTGACGAGGATGAAAATGACGAGAATGAGAAGTACTCAGCATGTCAACACTGCAAGAAAACTAATTATCCACATTGGAAATGTTGGTGGAGACCAGATGTGGTGTGTAGTTCTTGCAATCAAAAGGGTCATATGGAGAAGGTATGCAAAAGAAAGAAACAAGAGGTGCAAATTGCTCAAGAGACTGATGACAAGGAGGAGAACCTTCTTTTCGTGGCGACTTGCTTTGCTAGTGACATCACTAATGAAACATGGTTGATTGATAGTGGATGCACTCATCACATGACACATGATAAAGACATGTTTGTAAAGCTGGACAGAACCCACTCTTCGAAAGTCAGAATTGGGAATGGAGAGTATATTGAGGTCAAAGGCATAAGTGATATTGCCATTAATGCTCGGTCAGGTATAAAAATAATCTCTGATGTCCTATATGTCCCTGAAATTAATCAAAATTTGCTAAGTATTGGGCAACTTTTAGAGAAAGGCTATGTTGTTGTGTTTAAAGATAAAACTTGTGAAGTCTTTGATACAACTGACATTAAATTGATGTCAATAAAGATGAAGGGCAAAAGCTTCTCGGTAAACTTGCAAACAGATCTTGCTTATTCTTCTGCAGTTAATTCGGGATAGATTTGGCATAAAGGAAGCAGTCTATGAAGCCTGCAGTAGAAAATCATGGGAAGCCAGTAGTGGAAAATCATGGATTGGATTCTCGTGATGATGTTAAAGTTTCTAAAGAATTGATTGTGAAAGAGATTAAAGGCCTTGATTTTGTTCCAAAAATAACTGAGCAAGAAGGTTCTGATGAAAATATGGATGATCATCCTGTGAGAGGTAATAGATCCCTCTCTGACATATATCAAAGATGTAATATGAATGTTCTTGAACCTGCTGACCATGAGGAAGCTCTTAATCACCTAAAGTGGAAAAAAGATAAGGAGGAGGAGTTATATATGATTGAGAAGAACAACACTCTTGTTGACATACTTCCAAATAGAAATGTAATTGTTGTATGTGACGGTTCAATTAACAAAAATAAAGCAAAGTTTGTTGGATATTCTGATATTGATTCTGATATTGATTGGGTGGTTCCTTGAAAGATATGAAGAGTACTTCAGGATATTGCAAAACTTAAAACCATTTGTTTACCAAGCCACTAACTACCAGTCAGCAATTCATAAGAAAAAAGATTAGAGTTTACAGTTCCAAAATCAAGAAGGAGTGTTAGGAATTTGCTTTTGAAACTGCATATTGATTTGTTTCTGTTTCTGAATATGTCTTTAATTATAATATTTGTTCTTAATTGTTAGAATACTCACTCTTTATTATTTCGTAGACGTTAAAATTTTATTTCAGTGAGATATTTTTTATTTATGCAAGTATTATAAATGTAAGATATTGATGGCTCAAAAAAAAAGAAATAATAACAATATTTTCTCTTCATACATATCTTCTCCTATTCCCAAAACACAACACATACTACTCATAGTCATTTACAAGTCCCATGTTGAAAATGACTCACTTTTTTTTTTATATCTCCGTGGCCTTCACCAAAAGCTTAAGCTTTGTTATAATCAACTAGAGCCATTGTTGGAATTTTGGTAGAATGCGTGTTGTGACATTCATAATTTGCACAATCATAAAAAAAAAATTGATTCAAGATTTTCAGTGGTAAGTATCAAATGAATTATGTTTCAAATGTAAACATATAATGAATATTGTGTAATTTCTTTTTTGTGTCAAATAGATTATTGATATGAAGTTGTAGATGATTGTCCTTCTAATAACTTATACGGATAAAATTCTAATAACTTATACTGATAAAGTTATGTCTAGTTACTTACATATATTGTTTTTGGTCCCATTGATATGGAATTATGTCCTTTTCAAAAGATCCAACAATAACTAAAATCAGGGTACATATTTTATATTAATAAATTTAACAATTTTTATCTCTCTCTAAAAAAGTTATCATTGTTTCTATAAAATATTTTTTAAAATAAATATTAAAAAATTATAAGAGATAAAAAAAAAGATTAAATTAGTATTAATTTATTCATTTTATTTTTAATGTTTTATAATATGGAAAATATATAAAGAGTGATTATAATTTATAAAGGTATAAGTATTTCGGTTATTTTTGCTATGACATTTTGTATTTAAAATAATTGTATTGTACTTTTTTCTATATAAATATAATAAAACATTTTTTGTATTCTCACTAAAACATATTTCTCAGTAGGTCATAGGTGGAAATTGGTGGGGACCCTGCATTTTCTCTCTTTCTCCAAAAGTGGCGAATCAAGAACATGCTAAAAAATCATGCATTAATTATTCAATCTTACACAATGTTTAACTAAAATAATTTTAACTATGTAAAATTGGATAGATTTTCGTAAGTAAAATATACAACTTATGTAGTTTTAAAAAGAAGTGACTTTTAATGTAACTATTGTTTGTATGAAAGAAAAAGTGGTTGTGGGTTTAATGTTTGTTCTATACCTTTGACTAATAGTTTTCTTTGCACATATATAACAAAGGGGGCAAAAACTTTCCCTGATAGGCTTTGGCAAAGCCTATTTCATTATTGATTTTCTGCAATCCATGTGCCAACTAGCAATTTTTGTGGTGCCACAGTCTCTATCCCCCATTCCCTACACCATTTTCAATCTGTTCAAAAAGTTTGCAGCAAAAACACTTTATGTTACCAGCTTCCATTGTGTTTTTCTCTGTTCGTCCTTTTTCAACTCAAGATTCCCAATCGCTCCTACCTTTTTCCCATGTAATAAAGCAAATAAGATCTTCAAACTTCTTAAGCAAGAAGCAATTGTCTCAACCTTGGTTTGTGTTTTACACCTCTATTCATATTAATAATTAAAAAAAAAGTAAGCTAGATAATTTTCTTGTTTTAGTGCTGATTGTGAAATAGGTCTATACCAAAATAAAACAAGTTGAAGAATACATTCTAAAATTAGTTTGAGTGTATTTATTAAACATAGGATCAGCGGTTTGATCCTATTTTAATAAATAAGGTCTTTGTATGAAATAAAGGATATCAAACTCAAGGTCTTTGTATGAAATAAAAAGTCAGTTTTTAACATAGATCTTAATATTTTGAAAAATTCAATTTTTTACTTAGAGAAGATCTTAGTTCACCTTAAATGTAAGGTTGTGTATTTCTTGAAAGAAAGCTATTTCTAGAAAATTGAATATCATCTCTCAAAATTTAAACATATTGAGATCAGGAGAAGGTGCCTCAAAGACTGTGAATCCAAGGAGTAAATTAAATGAATAAATATGATTTGTTTTGCATAAGATAATGATATAGTTTTTCTTCCTTGGGAATTGATTGTGCTTTAGAGGCCATTATTTAATGGGGAAACGTTTTGAAATTCTGCAAATGCGATGGACACTGAAACAGTTCTAGAGAAAGACAAAATGCCAACTTTACAGCTTAGTCTTGGTGTAGTTGCTTTCAAAAGCTCAAGCTATTAACTAATATTTATCTCATACTCATTCAAGATTATGAGTACACAGACAAATCACACCATGCAACACACTTTCACAAACCAAATGCATGCTTTGCTAAAAGATCCACAAAGCCTCTTGCTACTATTTATAAAGTTCATTAATAATGTTTGTCTTTAGCATATATTATTAAAAAATTTAATTTGATTCCAAAATAATGATTAAATAATGAAATTCACACTTACAAATTAGTTATTGGTTGTAAGTAGATACTATTGTGAATCATAGAACAAAAAGAACTCCAATTAATTAATACTATTTTAAGAGTATTCATTAAGAAGTTAGTAATAAATACTACTAATAAAATTGACGTAAGATAAAAATCATTTGTAACCCCTATTTTGTCCTTTTCTTTTCAGTACGGTATACTAACATGATTTATGAATGAAGGTCATCCATGCCCAAAAGTCACTTAAGAACTTCCACCATGATCAATTGCCTATTTGGATCATTAATGGTTTTTCTAATTACTCTCTTTTGTCCTTTCAGACTAATTTATAAAAAAAATTGCTAGACTTTAATAAACCGATTGTTCTTTATTTGATCTCTTCCTCTCTCTACTCACACATACTAAATGCCCATGTAATCTATTAAAAATTAAAAAACACAAAAAATATAAATAATAAAAAATTTAATTAACATAAAAATCACCCAAAAATATGATGACTAAAAAAGAAGGGAGAAAGGAATATATTCAGGTGCACCAGTCAAATTTGTGTTTGACTGTTTTCCCTGTAATGCAATTCAGCATGAGCACAAGTCTCCAGCTTGGCATCAATTCCCCATTACACATGCAACTACCATCAAGGACTTGATAATGACAAGAACACATTACACAAGCTTAATCACACAGAAGCAGTAGTTCTTTAAAACAACTAACGACCATTGACCAAAGTCCACAGGAATTCCAACCTAATTATGGCATTAGACAACCAGACACAACAACCTTAACAAAATGCCCCACTCACTCTATGTTCAAGCCCTTCACACCACGCAATATACATACACATATACTTCAACTCTCCAACCACTTCCACTAACAAATATACCAACCATCACAGAAGTAAATATACCAACATGAACCAGATCATACCACATTACTAGTTAACAATGCACAAGTAAATTAAAACTCTTATTATAAATTCACTAACGAGTAATAATGGACTCAAACAACAAATACCATCACTAAAACTATTTATACAAAGGATTACATTCTAAAAACTGCAAAATAGGAGTATACTCAAAATCAAGTTTACCAAAGCTGCCCAAAGTTTAGCAGTAATCTACACATAATAATAACAATTGATTATTCTGTCAATTTAAAAAAAAAAAGGGAAATTTGAGATTCCGAGAAGAGAGAACTGAAATGAAAATCAAAAGCCAACACCAGCCGGCGCGCCGACCCCAAGCTGAGCTGCGGGTGGGTGCGGCTCAAGCTTCCTGTTGTTCCAAAAGCAAGCCTCGGGAGCCAGCTTAGCCGATGACCTCATCGGCTCCGACTTGCAGCGCGTCAGCACAAACGGCTCGTACCCATTACCTGATTTCGACCCCACCAGCTTCTGCTCAATCATTGTCGCCATCGACACTCCGGCGCCGCCGCCCACCGCCGGGAAAGAGCACGACGAACGTGGCGGCTGCATCAGCGGTGGACAAGGCTTCGGCTTTGGCTTGGACTTCGTAAACGTCTCTCCGGTGGGCTTTTTGGCGGCGCCTGCGGCGGCAGGTCTCTCCGGTAGCCACCGTATGAAGTCCGTGCTGCACACCCACGTCTCCTTGGACACCTCCATTGACAGCTTCGGCTCGCACATCATCAGTAACAAGCACTCCGGCAACGTTTCCCTTCCTCTATCTTCGCATTTTGACCCATTTTCTCGCTCCTTTGACTGTGGATCCGAATTCGGGTCTCGGGTCGGATTTTGAGTTTCGCTCTCTGTAGTCAGTTTCTCTTCTTCCTCCTCTGTTGACCCTTCTGAAGTTTCGGTCGTCACCGCTTCTGTTTCTGGCTCTGCGTCGTCGTTTTCCGGTTCTGAAGCTGTGAACGTTTCTGGGGTGGAAGAAAGTTCTGAGCTTTCGTTGTTTTCTCTCACTTCTTCTTTACCCTCTTGGAGATTGACCACTTTTTCTTCGGTTTTAAGGTTGTCGAGATCTGAATGAGCTTCAGGATGTGTTAAAGTTTCATCTTTTTCAATGGCATTTTCATTTGCTTCTGGGTCATCCCTTTCTTCCTCTTCTTTTACTTCATGAAACCCTTTGCTTTCTAGGTTTTCTCCACTTTCAATTTCATAGCTTTCCTTCCCAGCTTCTTGTTCTTGTTCTTCTTCTTCCTCACTGACCACCACCATAGTTTCTGTTCCTCTTTGGCAAATGGTATCTTCTTTCGTTTCTCTTTCAACTTCTTCTTCTTCTTCTTCTTCTTGTACTTGCTGATCATCCTCTTTCACTTTGATGGGTTGCTCTTTGTCGTCATCTTCTTCTACTTCTTGTTCATCTTCATCCTCACTATCTTCGTCATGTTCCTCAGCTTCTTTTTCTTCTTCTTGACATTTGTTTTTGTGAACAGGTGATTCCCAAAAACGGTTAGCCAGAGCTGCCATTTTCACTGGATCAGATCTGCATCTCATCAACAAAAGAGCATTTTTTGGAGGAATACATATGCTAACTCTTGCTTTCTCTTCTTCCTCTCCCACCACCACCTCCTGATTCTTCTTCTCTTCTTCCTCTCCCACCACCAAATCAACATCAATGTCCTCAAACACATGCCTCCTCTGGCTGTGGCTCCTCTCACCTCTCTCTCTTCCATCCTCCATTTCTTCCTCCATCACCAACTCAATCCCCCTTCCCTTCCCATCCCCATCCTGCAAAGCCACCAGCCACCTTCCAAGTCCGTTCCCACACGAACCCTCTCTCACAAGTCCTCCCCCTTCCACTCCACCACCCTTTTCCTTCTTCTCACTTGACATGCAAGATGACCTGCAAGGAAAGAAGCAGCTGAACTCCCTCAAGGCCTCACATATTGTCAAGGGAAGATGCACCCATCTCTGATTCCGATGCTTCAAACAGTTCTGATGATGCTGAAACCCTTGGCTGTTTTGTCTAGTGAGATCTGCATTAGGATTTGCATTTCCATTGCCATTTGCACCACCTTGTTCACCCTTCCTAAAGCTAGCCTCCCCTCTCCTCTTAGACCTTGCCCTTATCTTCTTCCCTTGCTTCTTGGTCTTCACCCTCACCTGCCCAATGCAAGTGACTTTGGGAGAAGAAGGTTCAGGGTTCTCAAAGCCGCACCCTCTTCTCTTACCAGCAGTTGGGAACATGGGAGAGGCTTGGCCCCCCTTCATGCTGCCATTGCTCTTGAGCCTCCTGCTGAGGGAAGAAGAGAGGGAAATCTGAGGAGGGTCTCTGCTGCGGCTTGGGCTGAGAATGGACTTAGAAGAGAGCTTCATGGATGAAGAGGACAAACGGGAAGTGAAGCAAACAAACAACTCGCTTGTGCTGCTGCTATTGCTACTTGTGCTGCGATGGGGTCTCTCTCTATCTGTCTCCATTTTTTTTCCTTTTTCTTTTTATTTGGTTTCAGAATAACACTTGCCAAGTCATGGCATAGCCATTGTGTGACACAAGAGATGATTTTTTGGGATGGTAGCTCTATAAATCACAGTCAATAAATGAAAGATTGCTTAGCCTTACTTGGTTGTGAGGTGGAGTGGCCTATTATCCTCGGTAACAGATTGCAAGGTGGCTACTATTTGTGAGTGAGAGTGTGTCTGAGAGAGAGAGAGAGGAAAGTGTTTAATGGAAGATGACGAAATGCTGTTTGTCTTTATCAAAATGTAACCCACTGTGGCTATAGTGTAGGGTAGGTCTTGTTGCAACTGGTGCTTTTCCTTTATTTTTTATTTCTTACACGCATGTTCTCAGTTAAGTTCTATATTTAAGTAAAGTAAAAATTTAATTTTTCACATTTTCTTACATAATTTGTCACCTTATAGTGCAACTATGCATTGTGGATGAATAGTGCATTCCCCCAGATTCATCCATTCACAAATGGTTTCTTCTAAGTAATAATATCTTTCTTTTGATGGGAAGATTCGAGGGAGCACTTGGTATTTGAAATGAGATAGTGTGGTATGAATCATATATGTGTGGTGAAATGAAGTGGGGGATGAATCTTGAATGATGCTTGTTATTAGTGAAGTACTCAAGTCTCAAGGTTCGTCTCCGTGTTCAGCAGAAAAGGGGAAAAATCATCAGCGTGCACGAGACTTTTGGCAGATCAACATCTTTGGTAAAGACAGAAAGCAGAGGGAAAATAATAGAAAAAGAAAGGTGGTGTGAGTGTGTAAGTGTGAGTGGAAAAGAAATTTGACAGGAAAAGGAATAGGTAAAGAGTTTATAATATTGGAAGACTAGCATAAAGGAGATTTTGGCCTTATATTGTGAATAATATATGTGTTTATTAATTAGATGTTTCGGTAAAATCAATGCTACTGTTTTAGATCATGATGGTTGAAATCTTCTAAAATCGTTTCTGATACAATGTGATTTTTATCCCCTAAATATAGATAGTTTTTGCCTTAATACAAACCTATGTCAAAACACTAGCACACTACCAAATAATGGTACGAAAATCTTAACTAACAACTAGCAACCACAACAACCACTGAAGCTTGCAAACAAAACCTACCCAACGGCTATTTATGAGAGGAAAAAAAACGGGAAAAGCCCACCAAACCATATTTTATTTGTCAATATCAGAAGCTTTATCAGCCGCATTGAGTGTGAAGGAAATCTCTTAAATCATTTGATTAGCTTTGCTACTTGTATTCTTAATACGTAATTAATGCCTACAAACTAGAAATATGATCAAGAAGGGATACAATAGATGTATTCAATAAACACAATAAACAACAAACACTACCATAATGTGATAGAAAAAGGCAAAAAAAAAAAAAAAAACTTAAATATACAAAAAACCCAAACAAAAATACCAAAAAAAAAAAAAAATAACAAATTTATATTTT
>Ga0123340_1005994_pt1 | contig 11581 bp, 9 predicted proteins | sample SirMexnodulemix_FD_89961 | JGI IMG/M metagenome (GOLD analysis project Ga0123340, IMG submission 89961) | Root nodule microbial communities of legume samples collected from Mexico - Siratro Mexico nodule mix | ecosystem: Host-associated > Plants > Roots > Nodule | place: Mexico: Nepantla... | reverse complement strand
GGCATCCCGACGGTCTGTCTTGATACGATCGCCCGGCTTTTTAGGGATCAAAGAGGGAGCGACGACGACGCAGTCATGGCCTGCGGCAGAGAGCTGCCGCTGAATGCCGTAGCCGCAAGGTCCGGCTTCGTAGCAGAACTTCAACGTCCGGCCCGGCTGCGACAGCTTGGCCACCATACGGGCCAAGGCCGTTGGCGCGTTTACGATCTGGCCAAACGTGCGCACGTCACCACGCTTGCCGCCATCAGCGAGTGCGACCGAAATCGTTTCCTTGTGAACATCCAATCCGACATATGTGATAGTCTCTTCCACGGCCCGTCTCCTATGCATGAGGCTCTACGAGAGGATCGCTCTCGTAGAGCCTCGATACCTGCATACTGTGAGACGGGTCACCCCGGTCCCAGGCGAACATTCAGTCTAGATTGACAGCTCCAGGCCAACGCGCGCTGACCTGACGCAACCAGAAGGAGAGGTCCCGTCACGAGGCCGATTGACACATCAGTTGAAATCCCTGGCTGGAACGTCCAGCGATTTTGGGTGGATGAATTAGAATTCGACTTGGACGGATGAATTGAGCGCGTGGCAAAGCAACTTTCGGGCTTACCTTGTCAGGCGGTGGATCGAACTTGAGTGCCTACCCTTAGGCCCGATAGTTTACTTCCCAGTTACATCACGAAGATGCGCATCACCGGATAACTGAAGATGGTTATTGTGAAGGCGCACAGTACATTGGCCGTCACGCTGTCCAAGCCTTGCGCGTGGATCAGGTAATCGGCCAGAAATCCGGCACAAATCGAATTGAAGCCGACCAAAAGCAAATATCGGAATGCAGTCGCTTTCAGTGGCCGCTCGCTGCGAAAGGTGAAGACGTATTGGGCGAAAAAATTGAAAAGACCCGAAAGAAAAATCCCCAGTCCGCTAGCCCCTCCGTAGGGAATGGTGGAAAACACCTTTGGAGCGCTGGATATCGCCAGGAATAACAGAAAGGTGATGCCACCGATCAGGACGTAGCGTACCAGTTCGAAGAATCGCGTTTTCGACAAGGCCAACCCAGTCCGACCGTCAAGCATCGCGGTGGCGCTGCCATTGTGCAATGAACATGGGATAGGGGGCGGATCCCGGCAGCCTGTTATAAAGCCGCTCAAGCGACATCAGTGGTTTCGCGAGCAGCGGCTTTAACCAGCGCGGAAAGCGCGTGATCAGACTGTTCAAGATCAGGAAATACGCAGGTCCGCCAAGATAGTGGACATTGACGAGCCTAAAGTCCTTGCGCGCCAGAGCAAAGATCTTCTCATGATGCAGCGGATGTTCCTCTTGGGCACGGAACCAGCGGTCTTTTTTGTACCAGAATTCCCGAACCGCATTCAGCAAGAAGCCGGCATTGGGTTCGACCATCAACAGGTAGCCACCCGGTTTGACAAGGCGCGCCATGTTGTCAAGGGTCGCCGGCAGGTCGTTGACGCAATGATGCAGGCCACCGACCACGAAAGCGGTGTCACAGGGCACTCCGATGTCCGCATTGCGGGACGAGAGATCCACGATCCTTGCTGGATAGTTGGTATGACGCTGGTACGATGCGCAGCACTCGGCTGAAATATCAACGCCGCCAAGACGAACGGCGGGAAAGATGCGGGCGCATTCGGTAGAATTCAGGCCGCTTGCGCAGGCGAGGTCGACGACGTTCTTTCCATTCAAGTCAAGTTTGTCGAAAAGAACGGGATAGATGAATTGCCGTCGATACTCCATCGACGGTTCGTCGAAATAGTGCTGCTCGTAATCGCCGAGAATGGTGTCGTAGTGCTCTGCCTGACCCACAGCGATACTCCCTAAACTAGGCTTGACGGCTTGTTTGCCACAAAGAGGTGGTTCAGTCCGTAAACGAAACTCGACCGGTGGACGTAGGGGAAGCCGGCCTCGCGAATAAGATTGGATACGGCAGTCGGGTCCATGCCCATCACTTCGCCTTCCGCCACGTCTCGGTGCTTATCTTCGCTGTACCACCAGATCGCGTGTCCTACCTCGCCGATCAGGCGGCCGATCATCGTGACGATCAGGCGGCCACCCGGCTTGAGGATGCGCCAGCTTTCCGCGAGCGCCTGCTTTCGTTCAGGAATATGGTTAAGGCAAGCGACAAAGCAGACCGTGTCGACGCTGTGGTCCTCGAAGGGCAGATGACTGCAATCTTCGACGATGACGCAGTCGCCGCCCCAATCGACGACATCGAGACCCTTGCTATCCCGCGCGCCCGCGTCGTTTGCCGTACCAACGCTTGCTTCGCGGTAGAGATTGACTAACATGTTGTCGCCAGCGCCAATATCGAGGACGCGACCCTTCATCAGGGGCAGTACAGCAGACAGGCGCTCCGCACGAAGCGACGTCAAGTGGAGCCGCTCGCTCACATGGTCCGGAAACGCGACCATGCGTAAGGGCGCGCCGACCAAATCATATAAATGCTGCAAAGCGGACTTCGGGCGGCGGAGAGACCACTCCGGCGGACGCCCACTAAACATTTTCAGATCTGTCAAACTACCGACCTCGACTATCTTCAGCGATGAAACATGCGCAAATACTCACCAGCAGCCTCGCCCTTGCAGCGGTTGCATAGCAGACGCCTTATGCGACCGCAATCTCCAAGTGTCCGGGCCTCAGGTTGCCGTTACCGTTGACCGGCTTGTTCCCTGTCGGTGGACGTCGATGGCCCCGCAACCGCCGCGGCCTCGCGGGCAATGGGTGTGGTGTCGGGCAGCATATTCAAACGCAATTGGCTGATCTGGTCCGTCACCAGACCCATGGCCATGCAAAATAGTCCGGCGGCGAAGACCAGAGATCCGCCCAAAGGTACGCCGCGCCCTTCGATCAGGGCCAACAACATGCTGTAGATGAAACCTACTGCGGTGAGGCCGAGCCCGATCGGTATGAAGAAGCGCATCGGCGCAAAGAGGAGCACGGCGCGCAAGAGCGCCAGCATGGCTTCGAAGCCGTCTTTCAGCCGGACGGTCGACTGACCGATCCGCGGCGCAGTCCTGATCTGTTCGAATGCTATGGGATAACGGCGCTCGATCATGACAAGCGTTGTTACCAGACTGGAACTGAAGCGGTTCGGGATCAGCGGGCAATAGGGGAGGATCATCTCGCGCCGGAAAATCCGCAGGCCGCAGTTCAAGTCGTGGCCGGCATGAATCTTCAGTCCGCGTCCGACGAGGCGGATCAGGCCTTTTCCAACACCGCGGATCAAATTGCTGGCGCCGTTGTCGCGCTGGCCGATCACGGCTACCAGTTCGTTGCGCCGGATGGCCGAGTAACAGCGCGCGAGATCTTCGGGCCGGTGCTCGTTATCTGCATCGAACCAAGCGACATAATCGCGCGTCGCTGTGCGCATCCCCGTTTTGAGGGATGCACCCTGGCCGCGGTTGAAGGCATGCCGCAGCACGCGCACCCCGGGCCGTGCGGCCGCGGTGGCGAAAGTTGCGTCATGCGAGTGGTCATCTATGACGATGATCTCCGCATTCTGGAAGGTCTCCAGCAATTGGTCGAGCGTGACGCCGATACCCTTTTCCTCATTGAATGCCGGAATGACGATGCTGAGATCCGAGGCGTCGATGGGTGCGGAGGTCATAGAGAAAGGATGTCCTCTTTGAAGGTCGCCAGCACCAGTAGTGTCCAGACGATAAAACGGTGGTCGCGCTTTTGTTCGCAGTGCTCCCGCCAGATGCGACGGATGCCATCAGCGGAGAGATGGGGTTCCAATATATCGGCGTGCCTGTCAAGAAGCCGATCGCCATGGGGGCGCAACTCATTGCGCAGCAGGGCATTCATCGGCAGGTTGAAGCCCATCTTGCGCGCACGGAAGACTTCTGCAGGAAGTCCCAGCCGCTCAGCGGCACGCCGAAGCACAATCTTCGTGCCGCCCTTGATATCGACGAGTTGCCGTCGGTCTATACCTCCGGCGAGCTCGCACATGCGGCGATCGAGGAAAGGGACGCGAACCTCCAGCCCGTGATACATGCTCGTTCGGTCTGTCTTGATCAGCATATCGCCCGGAAGATAGTAGCGCTGGTCAGCGAGCAACCCTTTTTCCCAGGCGTCCCGGCCATCTGTCCCTGCATTCGCGTAGCCAGCAAGCGGGTCGCTGCCAATCTGCGGCTGGAGTGGCGCGCCGTAGAGGGCTGGGCGGTGCGCGTCTCGCAGGTAGCGCCGCCAGCTCGCATGCGGCGAAGCGCTCGCCATGCCGTCCAGCAGACGGACAAGAATCTCGCCCTTGCCGACGCGTTTATCAGACGGCCGGGCCATGGATACAACAAGCCGGCTCGCGCCACGTAGCGCTGCATGAACGAGCAGCGGCTTCACGCGATCGGTTATCGCTGACGTGCGATAGGTAGGGTAGCCGCCGAAATATTCATCCGCGCCATCGCCGGAAAGGGCAACCGTCGCATGCCGGCGTACAGCGCGGGCAAGCTGGAATGTCGCCAGCGCGCTTGAATCGGTGAGTGCGCCATCAACGGCATCCACCATATCGCGGAAGTCCTGGACGATGTCTGCGCGGGCAAGGTCGATAAAGGAGATGGGCCGTCCCAACCGGTCCGCAATGGTTCCGGCGAGTTCCGACTCGTCATGCGAGCGATCGGCAAAACGCACAGAGAAAAGCTGGACATCGCATTTCTCCGGGAGACAGGCCGAAATGAGGGTCGAATCGATCCCACCGCTCTGTAGCACCGCGATGGGTACGTCAGACACGACCTGCTCCGACACTACGCCGCGCAGCGTTTCAATGACCCGGTCAGCCGAGGTGTCTAGCGGGCCAGTGGACTTGACCTGGCGCAGCGGCCGCCAGAACCGCCTTTCACCACGGATGCCTTGGCGATCGGCAACGAGGCACGTGCCGGGGGCAACCTGGCGCACATCCGAGAGCAAGCTTTCGTCCGGCGCTACATAGCCGAGCGCCAGCATATGGCTAAGCTGTACGGGGTCGAAAGCGGGCTTGAAAGCAGGATCGACACCAAAAGCCTTTGTCTCGCTAGCAAAATGCAGCCCGTCCCCCGTCGTTCGGATATAAAGCGGTTTTGTGCCATTGCCATCCCGCGCGAGAAGCAGCGTGCCGTCCCGCCGGTCATAGAGTGCAATTGCAAAAATGCCCTCGAGGCGCTCGACGAAATCTTCGCCCCACTCAAGATAGCTTTCCGGAATGACCTCAGTGTCGCAGCCGGTGCGTGCCACGAAACCGCGCGTGCGGCCGAGTTTAGCGGCGATGTCCCGGTCATTGTAGAGTTCGCCGTTATAGGCGACCACGATCTGACCGCAGGTCGAATGGAAAGGCTGCGCACCAGCCGGCGACAGATCGCGGATCGCCAAGCGCCGGTGGCCAAGCGCCACGCGGCCTTCCGCCCACACGCCGCCGCCATCAGGGCCACGGCGGAACAACCGCCGGGTCATGGCTTCGATCAGCGCATGCTCCGCAGGCCTTTGGCTGAAATTGTAGATACCGGCAATGCCGCACATGGCACGCTCCTATTCCTTCAGGTCCTCTAGCCTGTAAAGGCGCCATTTGCCGGACACCACAGTCTCGACCGCGAGCGCCTTGCTGGCGGCAGCGAGTGCTTCCGTTTCCATCTGACTGTCGACAAGCAGGTAGCGCAAGGCATGCTTCGACCTGAGATCACGGATAACAGTTTCGATGCTTGCTTGATCCCGCTGTTCGAGGCCCGTCAGCTGCTGCTTCAGGTTTGCCCAGAGCTCAAGGTTCCGGCTTGCGCTGTAGAGCAGGAAGTTCATGTCCCTCCGGAGATAGAGAAGTGGCTGAAACGCGCCGTAACGGACAGCCAATGCATCGGTCTCGAAGGCTTCAGTCGGTAGTGGCAGAACCACAGAGCCAACCGGCGCCTCGCGCAGTCGCAAGATCAACGCGCGGAAATCCTGCTGGTCGCGCAGGGCTACAGCGCTGGACTCGCGTGCCCGCCAGGTTTCAGGGGCGGTAAGTACCGGATTGGGAAAGATCAACCACCAGGCTCCGACAAGCACAACACCCGGCGCCATGAGCGCTAGGCGAAAGGCGCTGTTCTTGCCAAAACGCTGCTGTAGCTCCGCCAGCAGCCAGACAACGCCAATCAGCAGCGCCGGCAGGACAAAGCGCAGGTTGCGGATTATATCGAGCTGCACAGGCTCACCGCCCCTAAGCCGGGCGATGAGCTGGTCGAGCCAGGCAATGCCGGCGCTCGATAGCAGTATACCGGCGAACAAGACGAGGAAAAACGTCCGACTCTGCCGCCACGGCAAGGGTTTGATGACGCCAAGTATGAAGAGAAGCGCCGCGACCCACGGCAAATAGATCCAACCCCAAAAGGGTGACGGATTTTGGCCGCCCCCTTTGAGGGCGACACCTAGCGCGATCCAGGCGTCATAATATTGCGCGCCGAGAATCGCCTTGTTGCTTTCCTGCAGCTGGCTCACCTGAGGCGAGGCGATCTGAACCATGGATTGAAGGAATATCAGGGCAAAGGGAACGGCGAGTGCAACGAATAGCAGCCCCGCCAGAGCCATGATTACTAGTCTCCGAGCCGGCCCACCGACCGCTTGCGCAACGGCCAGCATGGCAAGCCAAAGTGCCATTGCAACGCTTGGCGCGCTGACCGGATGGACGTAAACGGCTAAGCCGCATAGACCCATGACCAGAAACGGCCGCCACCAGGAGATGGGTGGCAACGCGGCCAAAATGAGATAGGGAAAGACGGCACCATAGACTGTCCGCGTAAGCGGCGCAGGAAGATTGCCCCAGAGATCGCCATTGAAGATGAAGACCGGCGGCACGCTGACAAGCGCCAGCACGAGCGGCCAAAATGTGCCTCCGAACAGCCTCCGGCCGAGCCAGAAGAAACCGGTCATCTGGAGCAGGAGGATGGGAAACTGCATTAGCATGTAGGCTTGCCCGACATCTCCCGAGAGAAGCGCGCTCAGGAAGACCCAGGGGCGGGTTATCGTGACGTAGAAATCGGTATTGGCGCTTTCCGAAAACACGGGATCGTTGATGAAACGGTCCGGATGCATGCTAGCGGCCACTATCGAACCGACATTGCCACCGTCTCCCGAAGGAACGACAAAGGGCGCTGGACCGAGGACCTGATATTGCCAGAGCGCGGCGATGAACGCAAAGAAAGCCAGAATAGCGAGATCCGAGCGGCGCGAACGCCCGGTTGCGGCCCTGTAAGACCCTGTTGCCGCAGCCGGACTGACCGCCGAGCCGAGACCAAAGAATAACGACGTCATCAAATTCCCCAAAACCAGCTGATACCTGCGCTACGCTGGTGAAGGTCATTCAATATTTCGCCCATGCCGTCAACCTGATAATGCGGAGGCGGTAGCTACCTGTTGTCTAGCCAAGGACCGAATGCTACCTCATCCTTGAACAACGCTGAGACGAGAAAAATGAAACAGGATCTGAACCGCGCAACGAGCCAGACCATCGCGGATTTTGGTGATCAGTGGACAGCTTACACGCGAAATGACGGATTTTATGCGAGCCAGGAGATGCTTCGCGATATACTCGGCCCACTGGTTTCCGAGGAGGAACTGTCTGGCAAGGTCTGCGCCGAGGTCGGTGCCGGAACCGGACGCATCAGCCAGATGCTCCTCAGGGCCGGCGCTGCGCATGTAACGGCAATCGAGCCGTCGAAGGCGCGCGAGGTGCTTGCACGGAACCTGTCGGCCTATGGCGACCGTGTGGCCGTTCTTGGCGAAGCGGGGGAGACGTTCGAACTCTCCGGTCTCGATTTCATACTGTCGATCGGTGTGCTGCATCATATCCCCGAACCTTCAGGGACCGTCCGCAACATGCACCGCTCGCTCACCGCCGGCGGCCGGGCGGTTATCTGGCTTTATGGACGTGAAGGCAATCGCGCCTATCTGGCGCTGGCCCAACCGCTTCGGTGGATCACGCGGCGGCTGCCTCTATGGGTCAACACGGCGCTGGCCGCAGTACTTTATCCGCCGCTCGCCACCTATATCTCGCTCTGCCGTATTCTGCCGCTCCCGATGCGCAAATACATGCTCGAAGTACTGCGTCCGATCGGCGGCAAGGCGATCCGCCTCGTGATTGTCGATCAGCTCAACCCGCGCTGGGCGAAATACTATACAGAATCCGAAGCCCGTAATCTTCTTGCCGAGGCCGGCTTCCACGATATCCAGCTGCATCACCGGCACGGTTACAGCTGGACCGTGTCCGGTCGCCGCTAGTGCAAACGACCCCGCGGCCTTTCGAGATGCCATCGATTGCGCGGAATTTCTCAATGGCTTTCACTCGACGGACATACTGGCCGACAGAAGAAGGAATTTCCCGGTGCGTCCACCCACACGACAATCTTGAGATTAGGTATCGCAAAACGACGCGGCATTGATGCGGTCGGTCCGCTTGGCACGGAACACTTGGATCGTGCCGGAGTACGCGTCGGCTCGCATCTTACCTTTCACCAGCGCAGCCAAACCCTCTGCACCTTTGCGAAAGTCGCGGTCCTTGGTGGAGATCATGGCTCTACCGGATGGGCCAGTCACGCCTTAGCCCTCAATGCCTGGATCAAAGCGGCGATTGCGGCATCACTGCCGGATGCGATCCGCATCTTCGCCTTGGCGATCTCGAGCGCAATCGCCGCATCGCCAGCGGCCTTCCGGGGGAGCGCGCGAGGGCTGCATCTTGTTTGTCGCCGCCAACAACACACGCAAAGTACCCCGAACTACTTTAGGACGCTCAAATCTAAGTTATTTTTTGGCGCTTTATCAGAATCGCGGCCTCTATGGCTTCCGCATAGGCGTCTGCCATGCGTGTTTCCGACAGCTTCTCTTTCGCAGCGTTCGCCGCGGCGCGTTTCATATCGCGCAACTTCTGGGGGTCAGAAACCAGTTGGCGTATCGCCTTGACGAATGCAGCCGCCTTGCCTGGTGCACAAAGAATGCCCGCATCTGTATCTTCCAAGATAGCTGGAATTCCGCCGACGTTGGATGCCACGATCGCGCAGCCGGATGACAGTGCCTCCAGCAATGCGAGAGGGCGTCCATCCAGTCGTGAAGGCAAAACGAAAATGTCATACAGAGCGAAATAAGGCTCCGTATCATCGACCATTCCCATAAACTTGAACCGCACATTTGGCGGTAGATTGCGAACCTTTGCCTCCACGGAATTTCGGATTGGACCGTTGCCGGTCATGACAAAACAGACTTTAGATTCGTCCTTTAGAGCTTCCGCTATCTCAACAAAGACCTCAGGGGACTTTTCACTCGAAAGGCGCCCAGAAAAGCCAATAACGATATCATCATCTTCAATACCCAGCCGCCCCGCTAAGTCGATCGGTCTATCTGTCCGAAAATTGGACACGTCGACCCCACTTTCAATCAGCCGAATCTCATTTTCAGGCCGACCAGTAGCCTTAAGCCAGCTAACAACTTCCGGATTTTCAGCAATAGCCAAGGTAATATGCTTCTGGAGCCGTATGTGCGAATCTGTGTGTCCTACGGTGTTGAACAGAAGATCAATGATCGCAAGGTCTTTACAGCCTAGCTCCAGAGCAGGAAGAAGATCGTAAATCAGACGACTTCCTGCGAGTAGTAGAGCATCGAAGCGCCGGCTTTCAATCAGATACCTTACATATCCCTCTTGTTCCCAATTCTTAAGAAAGCGCGGAAGCATATAGACTTCGGCGATACTCTGTTTGAACCACGAGCTTACATCCTCATGGCCTTCCTGGGGGAGTGTCGATATGATAGTGATTCTCCAACCCTGCGAGACAAGTAGGCGCACGACGCTCGAGAGCAAACGTTCAGCTCCGCCGACAATCAAATATGGGACCGCAATCAGCAAGCGGCGACCCGGTGTGCCGCCGGGTTTGAGATCAAGCAATCTGCCGCCTGTGCGCGTTAGAGCGATCCGTCTCCGGGATTCCGTGGTCGATTTCGCAAACGCCTCGGGGACGAGCAGCCGTCTGTTCCGCGCAATGATCGTGGCGCCCTGCTTGGCATGACTTTTCACACCCGGCGCCGATGATAGCGATCCATGCTCATGTATCGTGTAATTAAAGAGATGCTCACCCGAAATATTTCGCATCCGCGCGCCCGTCGCCGCGACCTTTACCCAGAAGTCCCAATCTTCTGCTATGTGACCTCGACCTTTGCCGGTATCGGTAAAACCGCCAGCCGCCTCCCAGAGATGGCGCGAAAAAACTGCGCATGTCGTGATATGGTTTCCGGCGGTCATGTCCCTGAGTGTCGGACTTTCCAGCACATCTATTGTTCCAGTGCGTGCCCCGGCAAAGCGAATGCCTGTGGAGACGACGTCATAACGATGCGTTTCAAGAAGATATACGGCCTTTTCCAGATAGGTTGGATCAAGCGTGTCATCGGCATCCAGACAACATATGTAGCGACCCGACGCGGCGGCTATTCCCCGGTTGCGGTTTGCGCCCACGAGCGTTGGTCGTTCCTGTATGATAACGGTCGTGCGGGGCCGGTCTAAGTTGCGCACGACCTCGGTGGTCGTCTGGTCCGTCGATCCACCTTCCACGACAATAATTTCAAAGCTCTGCAGGGTCTGCGCAAGAATGCTGTCGATAGCATTGTTAACGAACGAACCATAGTTGAAGCACGGAATAATCACCGATACCAATGGGTTACCATCGTCCGCGCCACGCGAGCCATTGAAATGCTCGTGAGGCTCTTCAACTTCCGAAATATATTCGATCGGGGCCAGTGAGACAAAGCGACCGAACAACCGACGCCTCAGAGCGGCCCATACCAGACTAAATTGCCCACTGAGGATTAAATGCAATGCAAATGAGATCAACCGTTTAATCTCGGATGCCCAACGCCTGACGGTGATGCTCATGCGCAAAAGCGCTGCCTCGAAGTCGTTAATTCAGATTTATGCACCGGCGGTACTTAGCCCAAAAAAGTTGGAAAGGATACCCTGCAGCCGAACTTACCAACGGGTGGGAAGCCGAGCTGCTACACCACAGCACTGAGCCAAGGATCTGCGCCCTTAAGGCGTCACAAGCTTTTCAAATAACTGCGCAGAGACCGACTGAACGAGGCCCCCGAAAATCGAAGGCATGGAAGGTATTCGCGCAGTTTGTGATGCATATTGTCATGCCGGTCTGGCACCCCTAAAAGGGCTGCTCTACGAAATCACGCAAGGGTTCTAAAAAAGTGACCACAATGAACTTATATGAGGACGGCGTTGCCGAACTCAAAGATGGTATCAAGGCGTGGCGCATATGGTATCTCCTTGGAACCGCGGACTTGCGGCGTCGACATTCCCGATCGCGGGTAGGGCAACTGTGGATAACGCTGTCTACAGGCGTGACAATCCTGGCGCTCGGACTTGTCTGGTCGCTCCTCTGGCGGATGCCAGTGAGTGGAATCCTTCCTTACATGGCGGTTGCCATGGTGTTCTGGGCTTTCATCACCGGCGTTCTGAATGAGGCGACAACGGCTTTCTCTTCGATGGGGAATATGTTCCTGAACCAGAAAACCAGTTTCTCGGTGGCCATTTATGCTGTCATATACCGCAACCTCATCTATGTGGCCTACAACCTCATTATCGTGGTGC
>Ga0123340_1005990_pt1 | contig 11588 bp, 5 predicted proteins | sample SirMexnodulemix_FD_89961 | JGI IMG/M metagenome (GOLD analysis project Ga0123340, IMG submission 89961) | Root nodule microbial communities of legume samples collected from Mexico - Siratro Mexico nodule mix | ecosystem: Host-associated > Plants > Roots > Nodule | place: Mexico: Nepantla... | reverse complement strand
ATATATAATTGGTCAAACCTTAATTATGTTAAATAGATAATTTTGCTTTGTAATAATTATATGTCATTTATAAAAAATTACTTTTCATAAAAAAATACTTATAATCTTTTAAAAGAATAAAATAAAGACTTATTATATTAAAACTCAGTTTACAAATATATAAGTGAAGACAGTCTTTATCCTAGTTGAATTGATAAAATATGATAAATTTAAACTTATTTTTTTATAAAAAAAAAAGTAAATTTCTAATATTTTTGTTCACATCCATTATTTTTGCACAACGATTCTTTTTCTTAAGTTCACCGTAATGAAAAATAAACAAGATTGTGTCGTAATTGTTGCAAAAGTTCTTACACGTAAAAGAATAATTCTTAGAAAATACTCAAATCCTTAACATAAAAAGTGATTATTATTTTTAACTCAAATTAGAGGGAAAGTAATGAAATGAATCTCAAATAGAAGCTCAACAAAATCAAACAATAAATCAGCAACAACCAGATGAAAATCTTACCAATAATGGCCAACAAATAATAAATCAAGAAGGAATTGAGAGAAAAATAAAAATAACACAAAAATAGTCAAAATAATAATAGTAATTATAATGTAGTAATTATAATTATTATTTTTTTAATATTATCAAATGTCATTTAAGAACATTTTAATATTAGAAAAAATACTATTAAAAACTATGTAATTATCATGTTTTCAAAATTATGTAACATAATGACAAAAAAAGTAAACTAAATATTATATAATCATTTTTATAATAAAGATTTCTTAAGTTGAAGTGTTCTAAATCAAAGATCATTAAAATTAAATAAAAAATTAAATTGAGTCACGTCGGGAAAATAAAATGCAATGAAATACTCATATCTATATAACATTGAAGTAAAATATCTGAAAAATGATTTAAAAACTCAAAAAGGGTCATATCCTTGAAGATGCTTTAAAAAGGAGTGGCTCTTTGTTTCTTTTTCTTTAACGACCCCTTTGCTGCCATATCTTAGGACTTGTAGCTTATGTTGTACTGAAAAATAATGCCTTTTTTTCTCCTCTTCCCTTTTCTCCTCCATTACTAGAAGCACTGAGAGAGGACTCTGCAATGAAAATTCTCATGACAAGACACTCAAACAAAAATGGATGAAAGTTTCTGACAATTGGCCTAGTAGTCATTACAGTCAAATCTTGCTGATTGTGACATCATAAAGCATTGTGCTGTTCACTTCTTTTTAATGGCTTTGAAGTTTCCCTTTTTGTTTTTTATTTTAATTGTCCTTTTCTAGAAAATATAAATTTTGGTTATGACTAGTCTCTTGAAAAATAAAGTTCATCAAAATTTATAATTTCTAATAAATTTTAATTAATAAAAAAATGTTAGAAAAAGAATGTTATTAATACTCCTCTTCTACCACGTATTAGAAATCAAATTCACAACTATGCTATCCAAGCATTGAGTAAAAGATCATTCATTGTTCATTCATAAAAGCAATACAAAAAATAGATTGGACTTAAATGATCATTTTAATTTGAGTTTCAGTTTTACCATGCAAATTATGAATCTGTAAACAACAGCTGCATGTATACTTTTCAATGACTAAAAATTATATTCATCAGTTAACTAATGAAGTACCAAAATACTAAAGGAATTAGCAAAACACTGCAGGGAAGCAACACATGTTTGAGACATAGTTTTGTTGGAGACTAACATAAGAGAAAAGAAAGGAAAATGAGCACAGGTTGTTCTGTTCTGTTCTTTACAGTTAAACTATGTGGTGTATTATGACTTCATGCAGCTTCACCACCCAGTGTATACATAAATTGGGATAGAATCCTATTGTCTTTGTACCATACCTCTGTCCCTTATTCACAAGCCAGTTTTGTGTCAAAGCTAGTCAAACAAATGGCAAAAGCCTGAAATGCAGAAAGGGGATATCTATAGTCCATAGTAAAGATGTCCTTGCCAACTTTGCCAAACTGAAGGATAATCTTGTCATGATCAGACTGAGCTGGCTGTGATGATGGCGGCGGAGGAGCACCGGCTGCAGGCGGCTGTGTTGCAGCAATCAGCTGGAAATTCTTGACAGATGCAACAGTCACCCTTCCCTTGAAGTTGAGGCACCAACACTGCAGCTGCTCATGCCATCTTGGAGCTTTGTTTTTAAGAACTAGAGGCATGTCCTTTCCTTGCCCCTCTTCATTGCCTGCCACAACTATGTCTGAGAACCTAGAACTGCTGAACTCAGTTGAGCTGTAAATTGATCTAGCAAAGGATATGCTCCTGAAGGAATCTTCCAGAGACCGGGGAAGAAGCTCCGGCTGGCCGGGCATGCTGCCGCCAGGCTCAAGGGCTGATACAGGGATTGAGTGCATGGTGCAGTTCATCCTGCGAGGGCCCCTTGTTCCAAGGACATTCAACTCATAGGTGATCTGGGCAATATTGAAGCTGCCACTAGGGACCTTGGGAGACACCTTTTTGGAATTGAACCTTCGGCTTCGACCTGGAGGAGACAGCTGAGCATTGTTGTAGGGAGGCTGTGTATCATAAATTATAAACTTGGTGCCAAGAAAATTGGACCTGAAATGAGGGAAATGGCACACTATAAGTTCATACTGCCAGAAAAAAAATACAGAAACATTGGCTTCTTCAACATTAATCTGAGGAAATAATGGTATTACAAATTACAAACCATATACAAATCCCGAAATGTAAAAATCAGATACATGGATGAAAGTTATAATCATCATTTCAAGATTAAAGGAAGAACAGACATTAGACAGATGATTTGCAGAAAGGAGAAGAAACCAGAAGTGCATTAATACAAACAAACTTGGCTTTCCTTAACAAGCATCAACAGTTTCAACCATGAAAGACTTCACATGTTTCAATGTGCCAATTGAAGAATCTATAAATGCTGAGACGCAATACAGGCCACAGAAATATATTCAGCTTGACATACCAAACTCTTGTTTAAGTTTGATGTTGCTACTTAGTTATTGTAAGTTTCTCTCAAATTCATATTTGAGCAAACACAATACCCACTAAGATAGTGGGAGCATGTATATTTTGGTAGACATCACACAATTGGATAATACAAATATATATATATATAAGAATTTCAAGCAATCATTGAAGAACTATGCAATGTGGAAACATAAAGGGGAAAAAGGACATGCTATTTTCAATACCAGGGATATGAAAGATCTCAGGAAAGTACTAAATTTAATCATCATCAATGCCAATGATCATATTAAATCCGCAGGAACTAACATTTCAGAAAAAAACACGTTAAAAGATTTAATTATTTTCCATGTTCAAAACAGGTATCAGTAAAAATTCATGATTTGACACACAATGCATGCTGCAAAAATTTAGAATCGCAAAAGAACATACCTCAGTTTTCCAATGTAAGTGCTACTGGATCTCGATATGTTGTCTGCATCCATTGATATAATATACTCTGTGCAAGTCGTTCTCCTGGTCCGTTTCGCAGACAGAAGAAACTTTCCATTTTCCACTAGCAATGCTGCAAGAAAATTTACGAATTCATATCCCAGATTAAATGACAACAAATTCCAAAAATCTATTCACTATACATTTATAGGATATAGAAGTATAGTAACAGCCATGTAATTTGTCCACTCAAGTATGGAAATATGCCACTTTTTAGTAGCCAGAATAGCAAAGAACTAAATCAACACACTAAATCTTAGAGAAACAAAACTAGTTTATTTGCCCAACTTCAAAACCTACACCTTTGTAGTTTAAATACATGAGCACAACAAATATAGAAGGCAACAACAACGAACTTGGCAATTGTTAAGTGTAGACAAGAATCTCTATGTACCTCAATTTTTTACAAACAAAAATTGCGTTTTGATGAAATGGAATAAACAATTGCCACTATGACAAGGACATGCTTAGCAAGATCTAGTTTGTGGTGGAACAAAATCATATACTTTAGTAGATTTGTTGGTCACCAGCATTTAGATATTAAACTAATAATCCAGTGATCCTGTACTCTAGAAAGACACAAATCATCAATTTTGCAGGATGAACCAGACAGAACCAGATTTGGTTGGTCCACAAATCTTGAACAAAATAAAGTTTACAAGCATAAGATAAATCAATTTGCAATTAAGCAAAATTACAAATCCAGAAACACAATAACTTCAACAAGGAATGATAAATCTGATTAGTTCATTATGGAAATAAGAAAACAGATCATAAATTAAACTGCTCCATCTAATAAATTACATAATATACAAATTCAAACCAATCAAAAAGGAAATCAGAAAAATTCCTATGTATGGGTTTCAAAAGTAAAAACTGAGCTTACCAGGACTCAGACAAAGGAATAGGTGGTAAGTCAGATTAGATTTGTCTCTCTTGATGAAACACTGGATGGCCCCATCCCTTGAACCAGGCTGTAAAAACAAGAGTCAATGGAACATCAAAAACAAAAATATGGGCAAACACTCTTGTACAAAAGCTCATTTATAATGCATAAACCAGTTCTTTAAACTACATCTTGAACATAGAATAGAAGATAACAAAAGCCTCACCTGCTTCAGGGAGACTGGGAAAGTAATCTTCCCACAGAACTCAGGACTGGTAACAATCTCTTTGCACATTTCTCTCCAGGACTTGCACACAGCAGCACATGCAACCACATGCTTCCTAGCAGGCCATGTGATCTCACTTTCTTCCAATCTTCTAATAACATCACGAAGAAGCTCAGGTGGAAGGCTAGCCCACCGGCTGTTCTGTATGACAGGAGGGCGTTCATGCGCCTCATAGACCGAACTATTCGACTTGCTGCCACCATGAAGCCTCAAGTCAAAACTCCGCCTTGACAAGCTACCAATCCCATCCCTCACATCACGAACAATACTTCGGAAGGACATTTGCTACAGTACACTAACAGCACAAGAATTTTATGCACTAACACCACTTAATTGATAAGGCTCCACTATCCACTCTACTCAGATGTCACAACTCACAATTAGAAGAGCCAATAGCTGCAAATCAACAAAACTTTAATTTAAATCCAGCTTCAATGCTTAGTTATTAAGAAATAAAAGCAACAGAACATGGATAGGGAAAAAAGCACAAAGAGGGAAAAGGAAAAAGAAAACAAAAGAGAGAGAGAGATATTCTCATAAAAAGAAAGCCTCACATGAACCTAAAGTCTAAAGCGGCCTAAAATTTCACACTTTTGTCAGAATCATATTTTAAAACATTATCACAGACAGTTGAACCCTAAATCTAACTTCTCAAGAGAGCAACAAACCCTAATCAGAATCTTACAAAAAATGTGTGCTTGTATGGACCAACCTATGTTTCCATCACAAAAGGGCACAAAAAAAAAAAAAAAAAAACAAAAAAAAGAAACCCAAGAAACCACAAAAAACAAAAAAAAAAAAAAAAAAAGGAGATAAAAAGAAAAAAAAATATTCAACCAAAAAAAAGGAAAAAAAAAAAAAAAAAAAAAAAAGTCAAAAGTGAAACTAGAGAATCAGTAGTTGTTAACTAATAAGCCTAAAACATCTATTTTATCTAAATCAGATGCATCAATTTTCCTGAAACTCTAAGAATGTCTCACATGCACAGGAGCAAACACAATCACAGAAGGCAGAAAACGAGACATAAGATAGTAATTCACATAACAAACCTCAAATACCAAACTCACTGAGAAATAAGGCCTCCTGCCCACCCTAATAAAGAGATCAGCATAAATAAAACAAAATAACGACGACCACAACAACAACAATAAACAACCAAAAAAGAAATTAAAAATATCAATTCATATAATACAAACTACAAAACAGATAAGTCAAAGAAAAGAAAAAGCTCAGAAAGGTCATCAAATTTGACCCAAATGAAAATTCCACAAGAACTCAGACTAGAAGAAGAAAAATGGAAACTTTCAAAAGCTAATAGGAGAAACAAGAAGAGCAAACTTAAGAAAACGGTTAATTAGACCAAGAAGAATTGTGGGTCAACACTCCAATCACCATTGAGAAGAAAAAATAAAAAAAAATAAACAACGAGGAGTACACTGTATAAAGAAGAATCAAATACAAAAAGACTAGAAATTTACCATTGAAGAGAGAAAAACAAGATGAGAGAAGGAGAAGAATAAGAAGTGAGCATGAAGGTGGAAGAAGTAATGTTTCCTTTCTCTTTCCTTTTCCGTGTCTGTGACACAACCTCTGACTCCGAAAGACACGCACTCACTGCATTTATTATATCCCACCAAGAAAAAAACTACTACTATTCTTATTATTATTTTTATTATTATTTTCATAAGCGGAAAGAGAGCAGCGACATCACGCCTATTTGTCCCATTTTCTTTAAATATTTTTAATATAATATTATTACATTATAAGTTTATAACAATTACACTTTTTAATTAATATATGGTAAATTTATAAATGTGTTACAAATTGTAATATATATATATATATATATTTTAAAAAGATATTAATTTGCAATCTCATGATCTTGTAATAATAAATTCTTGTGAGAAATCAAGACTGATATTTAAGATGTGTTTCACCTTCCTTATCATTTATAAAAGTAAACTTTTTTTAATGGATATATTTATTAAACTATAATAATAAGAGTAAATTTATATTATTTAAGTATAAAATATAAGTTATGTTTGAACAAGTGCTCTTATTTCTGTGTAGAACATCATATTCATACTTTAAATTACATAAAAAGAAATTAATATAGTGTATTTATGACACATTAATGATATATAATTGATAATAAAAGATTTATTAAATAATAAGAATCTTATTAATGCATATATTAATTACATAAAAAGACATTAATATAATGTATTTATGACACATTAATAATACATAATTAATAATGAAAGATTTAATAAAAAATAAGAATCTTATTAATACATATATTAATTACATAAAAAGCAATTAATATAATGTATTTATGACACATTAATAATACATTAATTTTTCGTAAGAAATATCTTTTTCTAACATGATGAGTTATCAAGATGTTAACATCTAACATGTTCATATAGAACTAATGACACAACAATCTTGTCTCATTATATAACTCATATTTAGGGTCTGTGTTTCACAAGGTATCTTGTTTAAGCTTTAAAATATGAGGTGGCAAGTCACCAATAAATTAAGTTTTTCTCCTAAACAATATTGATAATCAGGTGATTAACTTTCTCAACATCTTCATTTTTTAGAGAGTTAATATGGCTTTGAACCATATAAGATGCATCTTATGTATGAAATTCCAATTGAAGAAATATTTCTTACATAAATTTTTGTATTGAACTTTCTCCTTCCCATGATGTTCCTAGTTCATGAGGTATTTTCACCTTATCATCAAGATTTGTAAGTTGAATTCCATCTTCGATGTGCATGAGATATTCTGCAAAATTATGATCTTGTAATGATCACATGTTTTGTAAATATAATACATTTGTGTTACTTCATAAACGAGACTCAACAATACATGCAAAAATCATTTGTGTCTTTGTACCTTTTTGAACAACTGATAGTTCTTGACGAAAATCTTCTCCTAATATCATCACTTTTCCCTCAAATGGAGTATCACAATCTGAAATGTCTTTCTATGATAGATCTAATGTCTCCAAAGCATATTTGTTAGTCATAGGTTTTTCATCCTAAATAATTATTATTGTTTTTCTTAATAGCTTTGCAAGATCAAATTATTTACTTATTGAACAAAACAATCAGTCTCTATGTTAATAGGTATCTTAAATCAAGAATGTGCAATTAGACGTTAAAGAATAATGTTGTTCTTATACTAGAGAAGTTTGTTGCTATTTTTTTTTTTAATTTTGTAATATGCAATTAATGTACGGTAAAGATACGTTTTTCTAGTTCCTCTTGGTCCATCCATAAAACATACTTGACTTTGCTAGTGTTGGATTACATCTAAAATGGTATTGAAAACAATCAAATGTTCATTTTTTAGTTGTACATTGTCAACATCTTCATCAGGTATCTATGTTAACAGGTCTTCTTATATATTTCTCGGTACTAAAGTATTTTCAAATGCATTCGATGATAATGTTACTAAATCAAAATCCTTGATTTTCTTACCATGCTAAATAAGAAAGTCATTTAAATCTCTCAATATATATCATGGAAGTTGATGCAACCAAAAAATGATTGTTAAAGTATAATTTTCTACCATAAAGATATAAAACTCATTCTAGAGGCTTTAAACATCTGTTGGTTCAAAAAAAAAATAATATGGTCACAAACAATCAATATGTCATTTGTAAACTTGATGTTTCAACTAAGCACTCATTAATATTATTATCATTTTTTTTAAAATCCCCATTTCTCAGCCGCTTTTTTAAATGTGGGACAATATGTTTCATTTGGTTGGTCCTTTTGTATGGAAAAACAAAATACTCAAGAAGAATTTATCTCCTTCTGAGGGAGATATAATATAAATTGGACCAACAACTTTCTCACTTGACTTTCTTGGGTACTATTCCTTATGTTTATTATGTCAACAATAATGTTCTAAAACTTCTCTGTACACATCTATTCTAGGTTGGACATCTCTATAAAGTAAGGCAAACAATTCTATGAGCATAGTTTTGGAGTTATTATCATCATTTAATATATTAATGATATTTTGATGCTTATAGAATCTCACCTGATGGCAATTTGGTAAATGGATTTGTAATATTTCAACATATGAGTTCCTTCCCTTGACTCATTTCTAATGATTCATTTATTAGTGACATATTCCTCATATTCCTTCAATTGGTCAATTTTTTCTTGAAAGATCAAGACAATCTTGTGTAGTTGGGAGATTTTGAAGTTCTAATGAAATTTTACTACAAGAAGGATTGCATATCATTAAAAAGAAAATATTAGGTTTACCATTGTGAGCAACAATTATCATACCACTTTTATAACGTTGAGTCATGCTTGATGACTACCAATAAACAATGATGGTACTATTATCATCTGCATCAGTTTCTGAAAATAAATATTAGTGTTGATATATTTATATGTAATAGATTTTTTACTTTACATACATTAAGTACCTATGTGAGTTTGTCCTTCATGCAAAGCATATTGAAAACCTTGATTCACTTTAGCACAAATATTATTTTGATTATTTGAATCCATCTTAACCTTTCTACTTCAATCTTAACATAATTGTCTACAACATATTATTGTAAAGAAAGTTATCTCAGGTGTAATATTGTAGATTGTTCATTAAGACGAATCTACATTAAACTAATCATGTATATGTATTAATTTTATACACAATATTATTGATAAGTAAATTGTTGGAAATGATATATATAATTGTGTTGTAAGTTACCAAAAACATGTAGTTATAATATTCTAGCATAAGAAATTTTGGCCACTATGATTTTTTGTGTCAGAGGTATGGACCATATGTTCCAAAAGGAAACAATAATGGATATTGTAAAGAGCCATCATATCTCACAATTTCCTGAATGTTACCACATACAACTTTAAAATCTTGTTCATGTTGTCATTAATTCTATGTCTACAGTAACAATAACTGCTAGTACTTGAGATGCAGCCAGAAGATTGTATTGTGATTGATTTCCCTCTTTAATTAGTAAATTATTAATGAATATTTTTGTTTGTGGAGCAAGTTGTTTAAGTACATGCACAATTGCAACTTATAAACAATGGTTTCATGAAGTTGAGGGTTTCCAACATCTTATTTTGTAATTCATGTATATTGTCATAATTTTACTATTGCAAAAACATGGTTTACACCCCTCGTTTAAAAAAAAAAAAACAAAAATCCTCCAATCTTTTCACAAAAATCCTCTTATCTTATAATATATTGTACCTTGACCATGAAAACTATATATATCATAACCAATTGCAATTATATTTTTATCTTTATGAACACCAAGTGAAGTGAATGAAAGTATATGATTGTAACTTCTAATATCTTATTTAAAATATCTAGTTTTATATAAATAATAAAAAAATATTTAAAGTAGCTCACATGAAATAATAGCACGTAGAAGTAACACTTTTTATACAGGAGCAATACATATAATATAATTCATGGTAAAATAATTGAATTTGACCATTGTAACATTATTTGAAAATTTTTGGATATTATTATTCCTTTGCTAAAACCTACGTTGCATTTCTACATTTCAAAAATTTGGAATAAAACTAAATAATGTATTTTATAATTTATAATATTACAAATTACAGGAGAAATAAAAAATATATTATTTAACTACTATAACTTTATTATGTTGATAAAAGTAGACTAATCATGTTCAATGTTGGTGATATGTGTATTACTTTATCATGCTTATTTGTCGTTCAATCCTTAAAATTTGTGTCAGAAAACTATAACTTATTATATTAATTAAAATAAAAATATTACTTTTCACAACATGAATTATAAAGAATTAAAAAAGTAACATTTCTTTTATAGAATGTATTCAAATTTTACAATTGAATAAATTTTACATTGCAATTGAATAAAGTAAATTAACAAAATATTGTAAATAAAATTTTGATGGTAAAAGTGAATTCATTGTGTTCAATAATATATGTGTTTGATGTTAATAAGATTTTTATTACTTGGTTCTGTTTCATTATCATTATATCCTTAAAACCTTTGTTGTGTAATAACTGTAAAATTATATTTTAAAAAAAAGTAAATCTTTGTGCATAACAAAAAAATACAAATAATGTAACAAAATTCAACTCTAATTTCTAATTAATTTTTTTCAATTGAATAATCTTTACATTGCAACACTTAATAATTTTGAAAAAAAGTATGGTAAATTATTAAAATTCCATAAATTAAATTTTATTAATAAAAGTGCATTAACCAATTTTTTTGTAAGTGACGTGTAAATTACTTCGTCTTGTTTTATTATTATTAGATCCTTTAAACTTTTGTGGCACAAAATTATAATATGTCATGCTAAATTAATAAACAAAATTATGATAGAAATTTTTTGAAGCAATATAGTGTGAATGAATTTACACTTTACAAATTAAATATTAAATATAATTGCAAAAATTGTAGCAGCATAATTGGATATATTACATCTAATATCTTCCTATATTTTCTTTCATTATTAATTCATTTGTGCAATAAAATGATGGCAATTGGCGTGTTAAATAAATTAATAAAATTATATGAAAAATATTTGGTAAAAAGAAATATTTTTTTTAATCATCGAGAAAGAATAACATTAATATGAATAATAAAATTATCTCAACCTATTTATAGCAATTTAGAACAATATAGGGCTGTTCAATATTTCTATCACACTCAAAAAATTTCTTCTCTTCTTACCTTCCTTCCTAACAACAGAAACCTTCAACTTATCCAAAAAAACCTGCACCTAAAAAAGGAACAAATGTATATGTAAAAGAAATCATGATGATTGCATTTCATGTTACGAAACATGTATATTACTTAGTCTTCCTTCATTCTTATCGTATCTTTAAAATCTTTGTAATACAAAATTATAACCTATGTTATTAAATATACATATTATTTCTGACTACTTTACACTTTACAAATT
>Ga0123340_1005987_pt1 | contig 11588 bp, 9 predicted proteins | sample SirMexnodulemix_FD_89961 | JGI IMG/M metagenome (GOLD analysis project Ga0123340, IMG submission 89961) | Root nodule microbial communities of legume samples collected from Mexico - Siratro Mexico nodule mix | ecosystem: Host-associated > Plants > Roots > Nodule | place: Mexico: Nepantla... | reverse complement strand
CCACTATTCATTTATACTTCTATTTGACATTGTATTTTATTAATAAAATATTATATATAAATAAAATAATAATATATATTAGTATTAAATGGTATTAAGATGAATAATAGTGTCAAAATATCACTCTTTTACATTCCGTGACCCTTCTTACATCAATCCAAACATAGTTTCATACCTGACTTGAGAAAAGTGGAAATTATTTTCCAAAATAAATGATCAAAAGTCCACATTCACCGATAAGCTTTCTAGATGTCTTTCGTCTAATGTTTTAACAAGTAATTTCTCAAATTTATAAAAACTAATTATAGTTTCTCATTATCCCCTTTATTTCTCCAATTTATTACTTTGCCATTTCAATCATTTTTTCTTTTTTTCTTTTCTTTAAGGGGTGCAAATGGTAAACGATAATAAATGTCATCTTAAACTTTTAAAATGACATATAAATGAAAGAACTTTTTTTTCTTCTGATTGGAGACGGTAATCAATATATTTTCTTTCATATAAAAATATTATACAACACAATTCAACATTTTATATGTTGGTCCAATGTTTCTTCTTTCAAGTTATATATGAGAGGGAAAGAATGCTTTTACAACATGACAAAGCAAAGAATGGATCAGTGGAAAAAAAATATCATGGCGTATAAGTTATGCAATTATGCACCATTTTTGTGAACCCATGGTTTGATGACAGTGACAACGATGATTATAATAAAGATGAGAAGTATCAAGATTGCAACACACATCCATTTTCTAGAGTTCTTTTGAAGTTTCTTGGCATTTTGGAGTGCATTGTTACCTTGCTGCACGTGATCGACTGCACTTGAAACCTGATTCAAGGTCAGAAACCAAATTTGATCACAAATCACAAATATAACTTTCCACCAATCAAATTTTCACAGCAATTAACATATGTATGCAAACATATACGCAGAAAAACATAGGTAGAGGACATATTATGTCAGAACCTGAAAAATTAGCATATATCTGGAAAGATGGTGTGATGGACTTTTTCACTTTCCAGTGCATAAAGTGAAAAAAGAATAACAAAATTGTTACTTGTGTGATTTATGCATTGGAAAGAAGAAAAGTCTCTTGTTATGGTTAATTCAAATATGCACTTGGAACTGCTAATTTTTACCATACATACATTGACCACATGGATGATCAAGATTAACAATTCTCAGGTCTAATTTATCGTTATCACTATAAACGGTACTCATTCCTACATTCAACCCTTTAATATGCACTACCTAACTTTATAAAAATTAAACAACAATAAGAAAATAATCAACTAATTCTTATTTTCATGCGTTTTGAAAGTATACATTACTCAATTTTGATGTATGTCACCAAAGGTAAGGGTGAGTATCACGCTGATATAAACTGATCCTTACCTATAGAGGGCATATTATTGAGCTTGACATGATTCATCTTAGTCATATAACCATCTATGGATTATAAAGATTGTTTTAAACTTTTAATCAGTTCTAATATTGACCATACAAACATTTGAATTATACAGCTAAAATTTGCTTCTTTCACACCCTCTTCTCACACTTGATATTAAAATCTAAGCTTAACATATGCTTGATGAACGAATAAGAGAAGTCGTGAGAAAGTAAAAGTATGGAACGGCAATTATTATTGATCAGCAAAAACTGGTATACAAAAGAGGGAGCGTTTGTTTACATTCAAAACAAACTGATAGAAATAACAATAGCTAAGACTGACATACTACATATATGGTCTTATATGCAAAGAGAACAAAATACCTGTGTTTCGATGTTGTCAAGCATGTCTCCTTGTGCATCCACTAACACCGCAATATCCAGAAATATCTGCCAAGACAAAGGAATTAAAGTGCAAACTAGATATCTATCTCTAACTTCACATATCTTGCAGCCTTGCAGGCATTGTGTGCATTATAAGCATAACTTTAAACACACTTTTAAAATAAATTACAGTATTTTCTAATGGCATCCTACTAGTCTTGCAAAAGCAAATTTTAGCTTCCTACAGGTGTAGTGCAGTGATGTATTTTATGGCTCTAATCTCCCATGTACGAATTACTTTAGCAACATCTGAATTTATCAAGAAATGAAATAAAATAAAGAAGACAAAGAATGCACGAACAGAAAAACTGTAACCGGAAATTCCTTCAGAAATGAAATGATACCATTAGTTTTTATAGTGAGCTATGACTAAATCTCTTATGAATAAAGTATAAATATTTTGCAGTTCAAAATAATCTCAATCCACTATCTCCCTTTTTGTTTTAGTGATATAACAATGGTTCTGCAGCATAGGCCTTTACTACATAATTCGTACTTATCAGGGCTGTACCCGTAATTATGCTTTATTCCTACTGTCTATCATCATCTAATCAGGATATCAAATGTCCTAATCACAGTCAGATCAATTGAACAAACTGATTAAATACCTGTTGTAGATCAAGAAGCTTTCTCTCAACATCTCTAACTGCTTCATGTCGCTCTTGTATTTCAGCCAAGGTGTCCATTATCTACAAAGATAACTCATGTATGAGGAGAGTATGGTGACAAGGTAGATTTCCTGATATCATGCAATTTGCCTATATCCCAAGGAAGATCAATGTTCCTCACCCCTCCCCAGCCCCAAAAGGACAAATTATGGGGGATAGAGGAGTGGAGGATATTCATGTTGATATTCGATAAAGTTGAATAGGCATTTGAGGAGGATTTGAAGGAGAAAGTAAGAGGGATATATGAACCTGGCCTCGCCCTTGTTCCTGAATTGCCTTCTGGAAAATTTGTTCACTATCTCCAGTTTCAATTAATCTGTCAATTGTCTGTACATTGTTAAATGATTAGAAGAAAAACTTCTAAAAGACATTTCCATCTATTAATAAAAATTCAGAAAAGAAAAATACCTCGTCATCAGCTCTCGTGCCGGTAACTGAAAATCATGAAAACCAGAGAATAAGAAGAAATTAACTCCATTTCTAGGAAAAGTAATGGTACAGAATTGCACAAAATTGAATGCAACCACTGACAAGTAAACAACTCAAACCTGTAAAAACCCGTCTCTCAACAACCTCGCGGTACTCTTGATGGATGACCTCTCTTAGGGTCTGCAAAGATTTTCAAAAGTGGATTCAGATGAATTCAAAGGACAGGAGAATAAAAAAATCACAAAAAATGAGACAAACCCACCTGAAATTCTGCCATTTTATCTTTCAGTTTCTTTTTTAAAGAACTGCAAAATAATGTAATACAAGGTACAGATGAGATGAAAAAGAAAAGAGAATATTTTAAACTTCAAAAGGACTAGAAATTTAGTTGTCTTGGAGGAGGAATATTGACGTCCAAGAGTCTTTTGTAGACTTGTATTTATCAAGTAAAACTCAGTGTCTAAATGGTTATATATTTGTGCTGCAAGAGAATTTGAGAAAAGAATAGTTGGAAAGTTATGAAAGCACGGAGAGAACTATATACTAAACTACAAATATAATGAGAAACTCAATTTCCAAAGTTTGTGTTACGAGACAACAATAACAAAATAAAAAGCCAGATCATTACTAACATGGTTGTTGCTGTTCTTGAGCGGTCTACACCTGATCCTTTTCCACACCCAGGCTTCTGCCTGTTTGCCAAATTCTACAACACAGAATGAATGAGTAGATTTACACCAAGAATATCCATGGATTGAATAAAACAGATGAAAAGGAATTCAGTAGACACCTCTTTGTCCAATTCTTCAATTCTGGTCTTTATGTAATATGCAGTTTTCTTAACTTCATCCACATCTTTCTCCATTTTCTGCTTTATAGCTGCAGACAATCATTGGATTAAGCCAAATTAATTAGTTTAACTCCCATGAACTTCATTAGATCCCCAGAACAAAAAGTTCAAATCTGTCCTTTTATCAGATGGGCAATTTAACATCTAGAAACAGTCCTGCTTCAGCAAATCCTTCATATCAATATCATAATTTTGAACTATAACTTGCAAACTATTTCTCTATTACATGTATGTTTAATATATATTTTACAACAGAAAATTTCAGTAACACCTACAAGAAGTATTCCTCTAAAGGTTCAATGAATCACAAAAGTATAAGTAATTTCCACATTTGTGTGCGTCTGGTAGACCAAATGTTATGGAGAAGGGAGTTTGGAAGGTGTACTATAGTAGGAAATTTAAAAATAATGATTAAGGTTGTTAGGGGGAGTGTGTTACGGTGGTTAGAAGGGGAATTAGTCCTTAATTGTAATTTTCAGTGAGGTTGGCTTATATAAAGACCAACCTATGTTTTGGAGAGGGACTTTTTGACTGTTTTGTAATAGAGTGATAGGAACATTTCCTGTGTGAAAGGATATATTTTCCTTTGTAAAATCTTGTGACTTTGAATGCATTTTTGACTTGAGAATATCAATAAAACGTTCTCAGTCTTTCAGTTGGCTTGTGTGACGGTGTTTTCTAGTTTTCTTCATAAGATTCCTAACAATTTGGTTTGACCTGCTGGATTTAAAGAAGGAGAAGAAAATAGAAAATCAAGTGAGTACCTTAGAGATATTAGCTAGCAAACATGGGAGAGTATTGGCAGAAGTGAAGGTAGAGATAATAGCCATCAAAGAAAATTTCTTGCAAGTTAAAGAATTGTTGTGTAAAAGTCTTCTGAGGGAGGGGAGAACTCAATCAATGAGGAGGAGAATGAGGAGGAAAGATCAGTGCAAGGGCAAAAGTCCGATGATGAGGAGGAAGCGGAATCATGGGAGTAGACAAAAAGGGGTGCAGTTACCCATTTTTGAAGGAGTGGACCCACAAGGGTGGCTTGGGCAGAAAAGTTCTTTGAAATGCAAAATGTTGCAGTTAAAGAAAGACTCAAAGTGCCATTTATTAGCATGGAGGACAACACGAGTCACTAGTTCAAATTTTGGAAACAAAATTTCAAAAATCCTTCTTGGAGTGAGTTGTCTAGAGCTTTGATAAGGAGATTTGGAAGGAAGGAGAGAAATTCTATATATGAGAGGTTGGCAAGGTTGAAACAAGAAGGAAGAGTGGAAGATTATGTGTAGGAGTTTGATGTTCTAGTTCTGCAAGACCCTCATATGATTGAGGAGCAATTGATGGAATATTTTTTGGGAGGATTGCAGATGAGGGTTAGAAACCAAATTCGGCCACATGATCCCAAAGAGTTGATGAGAGCAATGGATATTGCGGTTGATTTGGAGGAAGTCGAGAATGAGGAAAAGAAAATGATCCCTGCCTGAAGTACTTATTCGAATTTTAGATATATGGCAAGAATGGGGATGACTGGAGAGTTGAAAGATGAAAAGGGTGGAATGGACAAACAGGATCTATCATGGCGAGCAATGCTAGAAAGGAATATAATAATGACGGCAAAGAAACACGAACTGGAGAGAATATGGGGGAAGTTTCAAGAAATAGGTGAGTGAGAACGCTTCCTTATCCGAAATACATAAAAAGAAGGGACGGGAGGTGTTTTCATTGTAGAGATCCTTATATTTTTGGGCATTGTTGTCCAGATAAGAATCTAAGGGTGATAATTGGTGGGGAAGATGATAATGGGCTAGAGATAGGAGATCAAGGAGTTACGGAGCTGAGGAAGAAGGGAATGATGGAATATGATAGGTCGTTGGAACCAGAGTATCTAAAAATGGAGTTATCGTTGTTTTTAGCCGGAGGAATGACACAATACCACACAATGAAATTATGAGGAAGGATATAGGGGGAATCAGTGTTGGTGCTAATTGATAGTGGAGCTAGCCATAATTTCTGATTTTGTGGCTGAATGTGTGGTTTGTCAACGAAATAAATATCAAGCGTGCTCACCACAACCTATTCCGAAAGTGATTTGGGAAGATGTTAGTATAGATTTCATTGTTAGATTACTGAAATCCAATGGGTATGATACCATTTTAGTGGTAGTAGATCGGTTGAGTACATATGGTCATTTTATACCTTTAAAGCATTCTTATTCAGCACGCTTGGTGGCATAAATTTTTACAAAGGAGGTGGTTAAACTACACAGAATTCTAGCATCAATAGTCAGTGACTGGGATTCTATTTTTCTCAGTCTATTTTGGCAGGAATTATTCTGATTGCAAGACACTAACTTGAAGATAAGTACAACTTATCATCCAGAATCGGATAGACAGAAGGAAGTTTTGAATAGGGTGTTAGAGACGTATCTGAGGTGCTTTAGTTTTGAACAACCCAAAACTTGGGTCAACTTTATACCATGGAATACTACTGGTACAATACCAGTTATTAGTTAGCAGCCAAACACACCAGAAGGCACTCATCCATCCAGTTTTTCATGTATCCCAGTTGAAATTAGCAGTGGGATCACAGCAAGTTGAAACAGAGCTGCCCCAGGATTTACAGGTGCAAGGACCAAGTAGTTTGGTGCAGCAAATTCTGGACAAAAGGGTGATTGATAAGGAGAGTCTGTTCAGCAAATTCTCGTCTAATGGGAAACAGGAGGAAGGGAAGCTGCAGCATGGAAGATGTGGAGGTTATGAAGGCTCAATTTCCAGACTTCAACTTTGAGGACAAGGTTGTTTCTCGTGAGGGGAGTATTGTTAGACCAAATGTTATGGAGAAGGATAGAGTTTGGAAGGTGTACTATAGGAGGAAATATAAAAATAATGATTAAGGTTATTAGGGGGAGTGTGGTACGGCGGTTAGAAGGGGAATCAGTCATTAATTGTAATTCGAGAGGCTGGCTTATATAAAGACCAACCTATGTTTTGGAGAGGGACTTTTTGACTATTTTGTAATAGAGTTACACGAAAATTTCCTGTGTGAAAGGAAATATTTTCGTTTGAAAAGTCTTGTGACTTTCAATGTACTTTTGACTTGAGAATATCAATAAAACGTTCTCAATCTTTCAGTTGCTTGTTTGAGGGTGTTTTCTGGTTTTCTTGATAAGATTCCTAACAGTGTCTCACTGTAATATTTCTTTTTTTTTAAAAAAAAAAAAAAACATATTAAAGGAGGGATGCATGACTCACTAATTTTTCTTTAACTTTATGTTAATTTAAAAAATCAAAAGGACAATGGAACATGCATAAGATTATTTAAAATAACAATATAACAAGATTATGCTAACCCTTCATGGAAGGAGCCTTAGTCACAGCTTTGGCTTCCTCATTGGCACCCTGCATACAAGGTTTGAATAAAAATTGTGAGGACAAATTAAGAGTAATTTTAATGTCCAACAAGTAAGCACAATGACTTTTAGTAATTTGCCCAAACATGTAATATTTATTTACTTAAGGTGGACTCCTACCAAATTCCAAAACAGAAGCAAAAGTGGCTCTTATTTTAATCCTTTTTCATTTTTCTCAATTCACTTGATATGAAGGCTGACTACAATTCAACACTACTATCTTAGAAAAAATCATTATACAAACTACAAAGTGATAGGCAACACTAGTCATTCTAGTTTTACATACTTTTTATCCTTCTTAAATGGTTTTTCCTGACCCTGTCATCTCATCTCTCCTCTTGCCACTTACTCTAAACTTGCAAGTCTACGTAAGTTTTTCTGCCAACCAATTGACTAGAAATGCCTTATGGAGGGCACAATAGAAGAAATAAGTTCAAGTTGCTTATAAATTCATACCATCAATGAAATGTACGATGGGTTCAAAACTGGTGCACAAACACGCGATGGTATAATAGGAGGACTTCCCTTTAAAAAAATGATTCATCAAGGGTCAACTGTGAGCTCTTTTTCCCCATCCCTTGATTTTGGACATGATTACAAAATATATCAAGGAGCTATTGTCTAAATTCATACTTTTGTAGATGCAATCTGGTCCTAATTGGAGAATCCAGAGAAGAAATAAATGCTAAAATAGAAATGAGGAGAGGAGATTTGGAATCACTTGAAAGTAGATATAAGAGGATTCTTAGCTCAAAGAATCACGGAGGCACATGTATCTAGATTAGAATATGTCAGGTGCAGGTGCATATGATGGCGGATGAAATTTCCAGAAGCTGTTTTCAGCTTTTTTCAATAAGCTCTTCAGATTGCTTATGAAAACAGCTTATAACTTGTATTGTAAGAAAACCATCTACTTTATTTTCTCTTCAATTATAAAAATAACTTATACATAAGTTTTGTATGATAAACACTTGTTCAAAAAGTACTTAATTAAAGCTATTTACCCAAACGAGTCCATAATATAACAATTGGAAAGGGATTTTGTTGTTGATGTTGTAGTTCCATCTGAAAATTCCAAATAGACTATATTGCCCACTTCTTTATTTATAATTATCATACTTCAGTGAAACTTAATAAATTCATTACACTGTCATCCAATTGCAAACTACTTCGACATGATCAAAACTGGTTCTTCAAGTGTTCCAAAAGCCAAAAATTAGTAGTCAAGTTTGTAAAGACAGGTTACCTGGAGCTTTTTCAAAAGCTGATCCAGCTTAGCATATTGCTTATCAAGCTCTTGAACCTATAAAAAAAACCAAACATTCAACGAGATGAGCAACATGATTGAACATGAATGCTAAGGCCCCCTAAGCTAAGAAACGGAAAGAAATAATGAAAGATAAGCTGAATAATGTTTTTATACACACGCACACATATATACATATATATAAATAAACACCTTTTTGAAGAAACTTTCCAAGCCCAGTTCTCCTGAATTCCTCGCATATTCTCCTAACTCAACGTCACCACCTCCGTGACCTAGGCCACGCGGGATTTCAAATGATTCCTGAGAAAACAAAATACATTACCAAATTACTATGTATGGTTCAACCCTAAGACTAAAGTTGCTATTAGCACGTCTTCAATGAAATTGACATTTAAGTTATTGCTATCTTAACAATTAGCTCATAGACAAAATAACACAACATTCTACATACCAAAAGCAGTATTGAGCTTAGATGCATTTAAAATTCAAAGCATGACAAACAGAACAAATAATCTATTTCAAAATTTTAATATGGTCTCCCTACAAGACGTTTTGACTATTTAGTATTATACTACTGTTAAGACCTATGTAGTGACAGGTAATTCTAAGACCTAACACGAGATGGATTTATGCAATGACCCTTCCTTAGTGCACAATGCATAGCTGTTCTTCTAGTCCAGTGGAAAAACTGTAACAGTCAATGGAAGGGTTCAATACACAGCCTAATTCATTGTGCAAATCTAAGTAACTAACTTCATTTAATAGATATTGTAAATACAGAATTGCGCATACTGCTTCCACAAACATCTTGTTAACTTCTTTAAATATCAAAATATGACTTTCCTAAGCATTTTCTGCCCTTTGGCATGAAATGTTACTGTTAAGGGTGCCTACTTGACAATTGAATAATGAATGTATCAGCAAGTTTGGCAACAAAAGATTTTAAATGCTTCCACAACTTTATCCATGCATAGAACAATGTTATTGTCGTATTAAGAAAATTGTTACGTAACGGAAAGAAAACAACTTCTGTGTAGGGCAAGTCAATGGAGCTTTTGTGAGGATTGAGCATGTAACCCAGAAAGTTCATAGATACCAAACCGAGTCCTCCAAGCCAATAAACACATTATTTCCAATGAGCAACGCATAACTAATGCTTTCCAGTGCAAGAATGTTAGATTTTTCATAATTTATATTGTGGATTGGCAATATTTAATTAATTATTACCATATAGCTGGATTATTAAATGATGTTTATTGTGGAAAATGCAGCTTTTGCGGGCAGCATGTCAACCATTTAAGTTGTATGCGAATGGTTGCATGCACTTCAACTTATAGCTAAAAGAAGTGAAGTATAGTTTCAACTCATTGTATATTAGAATGAAAAAATCAGAGAATATTGTATAGGCCTCATGGTGTCTCTAAGATGTTCACTGTTATATAAGCTGTAAGGAATAATTTAAATATAAAAATAAAATTCCGGGGATTGGGAAAGAAGTGAAGTATGGTTTCAACTCGTTGTATATTAGAATGAAAAAATCAGAGAACTTTCTATAGCCATCATGGTGTCTCTAAGATGTTTACTGTTATATAAGCAGTAAGGAATAATTTAAAAGTAAAAATAAAATCCTGGGGGTTGAGAAAACATGAGATGTTTGACCAGAAGTGCTGATTTTACAAGTATAATAATTTTAATCTGCTCACAACTCAATTATAAGCTTAGATCCTTCACATATTTGAGTTACTGTTTTACCACAAAGAACATCCAATGTAATCCGATTAGTCAATAAGAATCTGCCAATGGCAAGAAGAGGCTACTGAAAATATCATAAATGACTTATAAATTATTAACTTAGTCTTTTATTTTAAACAATTCCAAGATAGTTGAGCATTGAAAAGTAAAACCAAATGCATCTTTAACTCTAGATTAATTTAATTGTCACTATCCATGGCAACCTCTTTCATTATTTTTTTCCCTTTTTAAAACAGAACAGATCGCGACGCAAATAACAACAAATCCCGAAACCGCAAACGCTCAAATTCCATAGGCTTAAGAACACTACAAAGTGGCAAACATCAATTAAATTAAATTTCCTCCAAGAAACACGCACCAAAATTGCATTTCAAAATAACTCAAACAATGATGAAGAAGAAATCCCAATTTTCAAATGCTTCAGAACCCACATTCCCCAAACCCAATAAGCTTCTTTCTTTTTCTCAGCAAACAAAGAAAACAGAGGATAAAAGTATATAAAAAAAAAAAAGTTGAAATCCTGAGCTTGCACATTGTGCACAAAGCTGGATCTGACAAAAACCCACATGAAGAAAATCCCAAATGTGTGAAAACAACGGAGAAAGAACGAAGAACAAGCTGAATCAACAATGAAAAATAAATAAATAAAAGAAAAACATAAAAAGAGAAGGTAGAAAATGGAAGGTTACCGTTAGAAGGTCGTTCATTGTGGAAGAAAGACGAGAAATTCAAAGGGAAGAGGGAATGTGTTTTAAAAAGGTATTAAGATTTAAGAGTTGGTGAGGACCTGGTTAACAACAAACCAGGCCAGAGTTTCATTGAGAAACAACGAAACAAAGAGAGAAAAAGAAGAAGAAAACGTGTTTTTAAAATTTTTTATTATATATTTTATTTTATTTTATTTTTCTTTCTTTGTTTGATTGTGTTGTTGTGAGAATGGAAGTTTGGAATGCAACCACCGACCCTGACAGGTAGGTAACAGCTATTTTGAAGAGTTTATGATAATTAGAAATTAATCATTATGAATCAAATACTAATTATTAGTTAATTTGGGATTATTTTTTTTCGTTTTGAATTGGAGTGCATTTGGTTTCTTTTAAAAATAAACTTTTAGAATTAATTGTTAAGCATGATTGACTTTATTAAACAAATTCTTTAAGAAAATTAATTATTAATAAAGTTGATTAATGTTCTGTATCAATTAAATAATTAATAAAAACAAAAGTTTGGCATGGCTTTTTCATTACACAAACCACGGGAGAGTGAAACATGTTAGTTGAAAAAAAAAATGGCTATAAGACATTCCTATTATCAATATTAGTGAAACTAGCTACCTGTATTCATATTTTTCTTAAATTAAAATATATAATTTTATTCTTTTATAAATGATT
>Ga0123340_1005983_pt1 | contig 11596 bp, 7 predicted proteins | sample SirMexnodulemix_FD_89961 | JGI IMG/M metagenome (GOLD analysis project Ga0123340, IMG submission 89961) | Root nodule microbial communities of legume samples collected from Mexico - Siratro Mexico nodule mix | ecosystem: Host-associated > Plants > Roots > Nodule | place: Mexico: Nepantla... | reverse complement strand
GAATATGATTAACTATATAATTAATATAGTTGTAATTAAATCCAATCATAATATTTAGACGGTTACGTTTTTATATAAAAAGAATTGTGTTATAATTATAAATTATATCTTTTGACCTAATATTAAACACATGTTGCAACAAATATGTATAATTATCATTCAGATTTCATCATATGTTTTTAAGATATAAATTTTATATCTTTATGTGATATAGTCTTTAATTGGCAATTTTCTTAACTTGACATTTATCTATTTTCACTACGTAATTTAAATCTTGAGAGTTATCTTTAAAGAACAAATTTCTCTGTAGAGTCTCATAAGCTTTGGTGCAACCTGGTGGGAATATAATTGATGAGAGTTTCGTGGGATAATTTGGTTACACATGCCTATAACAAAATAACAAGTTTTGCATATGACATATACTCTCAGTATAGTAAACTATGTTAAGTTTTGAAAATGTACTCACACTAAGGTTCGATCTAATAGAATAAGAGAAAGTTCATTGTCACAAATAAAACTTTACCAAATAAAATTTATTTAATCAATTTTATGTGATCAATAAAGAGTGATATTTATATATTTAAAAAAAACTATTTTTATATATAAAGTAAAATTATTTTTCTTGTTTTAATAAAAAATAGCTTAAAATTTTGATAATTAAATTTCCAATATATATTTTCATGTGAATAATGTTTTGTTAAATAAGAACTTTTGATTAAATTATTTATCTGATTGCACCATTTTGTTATTATAGTAATATATACTTTTGTTAGAAATCTTGTTTTTGTATATTTGTTTATATTAATATCATTAAAAACTTGACATTTTGTAGTAGAGATGTTAATTGTGGTCAATTTAGTCCATTAGAGGTTTACATACTGTGGACTGATTAGGCCAACCTGATGTCCATGCCTGTCCTAATCACTATCAAGTTGCAGGCTGAACTAGTAAACTATAGACCAAATATTTAAAAAATATATTAGAATAATTTAAGTTTACATAAATTTCTGTAAACACTATGAATTAAACTATAAAATTAAAACTATTATATGTACTATATAAACGATAAAAAAATAGAATTCATAATAGTAAAAATAAATTAAAGTTTATCAATTTTTAAAATAAATAAAAGATAAAATTTTAAATTAAACTTAATATATAATTTTATCAATTGCAAGAAAATAAACAATAAAAAAAGGACTAACTCTATCCATTAGAGTCATCTCACTTCTAATAAAAAATAAGTATTTGGGCTTTTAATATAATTAGTAAAGTTTGGTGTCAAGCTATTAATTTTTTTCCCAGAGAATAAATGGGTTGTCTTAAGTTCTAACTTTCTTGAATCTGAGTAAATCATATACCTATGCCAACCATTTATTTTACTTGCCTGTGTTACAGTAAAGTAATATATTCTCAATACTTTGTTTGGGTTGCAACTTATTTGTTCACTGTTGGATAAAAAGAAAAAGCAAAGTTATATCAATAACGGTAAACATAAACTTAACACGTTTATTACTTCATATATTTTGATTGTTTTCATGATATATGATCACTGTTAGTTCTGATCTTTCAGCATTCAATAGTCATATAAAAACTAATTGTTGTCATGATATATCTGTATATGATACAGCAGGAAATTAAAAGATATGTATATCATCATTATCTGTGTCGTACTATAGCATATATAGTACTTCCAAACAAGAGATACAAGAAAATATGAAGAAACATAATAGTTAACAAGAATAGACAAATGAAGAAACATTAGATACATATCAGTGTCATCATTCTTCAGTAGCTGCTGCACAAGAGCCACCCTCATCAAGTGAAAAACCAAGTGGTCACTGGGAACTTGGTATAATAATAACCAACCTACATAAGATATATAGTAAATGAATGCTACTGATCTTGAACCCGCCACTACACATGGCTGTTCAAACAAGCCAGAAATCCAAGATCACTAGAAAACTGACAAGGACCGGGTACAAGGAAGAATGATGCATATGCATGTCATTTTGGATTTGTCGTTGTTGTTGTTGAATCCAAGCTATAATAGGCAAAGAAAGATGGCTCCCAAAGTTGCCAAATAGTTGGGAATTAATCCATAACATAAATGATCAAGAAGGCCAATTAGATGGCTCGTGCTTTAACAAGGTCCAAGCTCATCTCACTTGGATCAGTTGCTTGCATATCAACTTGAATTCCATCCAATTCCCTCTTGAATCTATCCTTGGAACTTGCATACACCATCTTCATCCTCACCTTCGAGGTATCTGGTGACCTGCACCATTAAGCTACTCATTCAAATTGTCTTAATTTGCAATAGTATCTGTTAGTTCTCAGAATTAATGAACCATGCATGTAAAAATGACATACTACATTGTAAGGTCACATATGGTAATCACTTGTTCAACCAGAACTATGAAATCAAAGGCAATTGTATATAAATTGAGTACCATGCGACGAAGAAGATCTTGCTTTTTTGGCAGTTCTCATTAGTTGTGAAGTTAAAATCATAGACAGCATAACGACATTCATTAGCTGGAAAACTGGCCATAAAGTCCTCATAACTTTCCGTGGGGTCCCCTAATTTCTCAACCACCACTTGCTGTTCTTCAATTTTGAACACAATAAACCTGTAACTCCTCTTTGCTTTAAGCTCTTGAAACTTCAGTTTGCAGTCATCATGCACAGCCATTCCGGACGCTGCATTTGCCTGCCCCAAAATTTCATGTCCCCAATTTAATATTCAAGAATACTTATTCATTCTTCATCCTCAGATGAAAAAAAAAAGTGAATTTTGAAAAGCCATGCATGCAAATTCTTTAACTTTCATAGATGAAAATCAAGGTGGGAGAGCGACTTGCTATCATCTTTTGGTAACAGTTATAGGGTATGCAACACATCTTTTTAACAAAGAAGCAAAAAATCTATAACTAACAGCTTCTTAGAATCACATCAGAAATGCACAAAAACTTGAATTTAATATAGATATGTGCAAAATCATCTGTGATATATGTTACATATATACAATGTTGTTCTTTGAAAATGGCATTTGTCTTGAAGATTATGAACAAAACATGGTCAAGAAAGTGTGCAACATAGAGAAAGAAGGGACAGAATGCATACCATTTTGCCAGCAAAGAGAAAGAAGCGCCCTGCGAAATGTGAATGAGAGGAAAGTGATGGGGGCAATGGAGATTGCAAAATGAGAACAATAGACTGAATGAATAGTATGCAGAGAAAATAACGAACAAAGATCCTTGTATATTGCACAACGAGAGGTGCAACTTTTAGAAGACTAAGATAGCATCTCAAAATTAGAAACTTGAGGGAGAAATTAATGGATGGATCTGTTGCAATTTTTTCTTCCGCCACAAGTTTATTTTTATCATTTCACCTTCGTTTCTTTCTTCTTTAATCTATCTGTATATTGTTTCAATTTTTTGTTAACCGCAAATGGGAAAGCACAGATTCTAATAATATCAAAAACAAAATCCTAAGATCAGATGATGAAATCAATTCATATCACTTTTTTATTATCTGTGACGGAATTTAAACTAATTGACCAAATTCTTTACTTGATATTTTTATTTTAATTTCTTTTAGTATTTTAACTTAATTGCACACTTTAATCTCATAAAATCCCTTTTAACTTGAATAAGCATTCAATAGTTTGATTTAAAAAAAATAATATGTGCTAAATTGACTATTCGAACTACTGTTTCCATTTATCACTTACTTACTCGGCAACATGGTTTATCTTATATATACAAAATCAATAAACAAAGAAGAAGAAGAAAACAATAAAGAAATGTTGTTTAGTTTAAAAGTAAAAATTTATCAATAAATCTATCAAATGAAATTTTTTTATTATTAAACAAAGGAAGAAAGAATTAGAATGTTGGAGAATAGTAGGGTGTTAGGAAATTCTTATTAGACATTTATGTGAAAGTAGTTTAAGAGACTATTTAAATGACTTTTTTCCATAAAGAGAGTTTAGGAGAAAAAAATGGAAACAACGAGACGAACTTTCCATGAGTAAGACTAACTTAAATATAAATTAAAAAATTAAACAAACTTTATGAGAGAATTTTACAATTTCTTTTTTGTTATTTTTATCTTGTAGGAATGCTTATGCATAAACTCGTCCAAAATAAGGTACACAAGATCCTTAAATTTTTCATTCACAAAAAGATATATATAAAGGCAGAAAAGGATATTTAAAATTGTACCCTCCTTCCACGCATGTTTTGCTTTTTTATCCAAACTTTTAACATCTTATCTACTAAAGACAGTGTATAACAAATAGTAAATTTATTTGTTATTTTTAATAATAACTTAATAGTCTAATATGAAATGCTTGTATCTTTGATACTTTAATATATACATTTTGATTCATGTAATTTTAAAGAATAAAATATTAAGTGAAAATGCATTTCTTCAAAAAGAAAATAAAGATTTCAAGTAATTAAATCTCTTAAATTCTTGTAATATCATAAAATTCTTTCAAATCTTACAATTTCAGATCTATAAATCCTTTCAAATCCAAATACAAACTTCTAAGGATACAAGTCTTTTAAAATAAAATAAAATCAATGCCTTTTTACAAAATCTTTCAAAATCCACATTATTTTTTATGTGAAAAGTCTTTTGAAATCTAAATTGAATGCACCTTCCAAAGAACATCTCTTTAAATCATTCTTGACAAAATAAGATTTCAGTCCCAAGAAGTTAACCTGAAGCAATGGGAAAGACATCCATAAAAATTTGTTCGATATATGCAATGATCTCTTTACAAACTGGGTTTTGTAAGGTTGATAGATATAAATCCACTTAAGAAGAAAAAGATCGTTGTTTTACACTGATATTTAGAGCAATGAAGGACCACATAAGTAAAGTAGAGGTCATTTTCCTTTGTTCAAAGAATCCCAAAGCACAGCCAGATCAACATTGCCTCCTGAAACTACTATTCCTATATGGTTGCATTCCTTCCAAGAAGGATTCTTCTGGAAGGTATCGGATAGAACAGCAGCAAGGCCAATTGCTCCACTTGGTTCTACAACAACCTTAAGAATTTCAAAACACAGTTTCATAGCTTTTATTATTTCACTGTCTTCAACAGTTATAATGTCATCAACAAGATCTCGTACTACAGGCCTGTTCCATCATAACATAGTGCATTAGCAAACATGACAAATCAAGAGAAGAATAAAAATCAAAACGAGAAGAGGAATGTTAAAAACAAATCGCTCTATAAAATAATAGTAAATTGAAGAAAAATTATGACAGAGAGAACAAAAAAGGAATATTTTCAGTTTACTATCTTAAATACTAGAGATTTTTTACCACGTGAAATCTCCAAGAAATGCTCGAAGACCGTCTGCTATAGTATTTGTCTGAGGCAATCTTATTATCCTCCCAGCTGCTTTAGATAGTGCGGCATCATTAGCCCCTTTAGGTTCAGCAGCAAAAATACGAATAGCTGGGTTGATGGACTTGGCAGCCAATGCTATTCCAGATATCAAACCACCACCTGCATTTTCATTCGTCCAAAAACCAAGAAGAAGATGCTGAAATTAATGCAAATTTTACAGCATTTGGTTGACAATTTGACTGTAAAAAAGTGAACAAACCACTTATGGGTACCACTAGCGTATCTATATGTGGAACTTGCTCCAGAATCTCCAAGGATATGGTACCCTGGCCACTGCAAGAACAATCCAACATATTTAAAGTGCAATTGTGCGCAAGTCACACATTCCTATAGCATGAGCCTACTAATATGTCAAATTTCTTATGTTGAGTAGAACTGACAGTGACATAATATCATAGATTTATCTTACAGCTTAGCAATTGGAGGAGCTTCTACTTTTAAGAACTGGAAAAAGATTGGCCAAATGCTACCTTATATACACTACTTGATCTAATTGGTAAATTGCTATGAAAAGAATGTGCACACCCCAAGTTTATCCCCCAAAAGAGTTGAATGACAGGGCATCTAGACAGAAACAAATTATACAATAGTCAACATTGTACTTGTACCTTAATATGCGTCCATCATTGTACGGATGTATAAAGATAGCACCAGTTTCTTGCCACACTTTGTTTGCAACTTCTTCCCTGGATTGAACAGAGGCCTCAGACCAGACAATCTGACCACCATACCGCTTTACATTCTCAATTTTGCAAGTTGGGGCATTTTTTGGAATAACAATATATGAAGGGATCCCCCGTAGTTTAGCAGCTAAAGCCAATGCTGCAGCATGGTTTCCACTGATTTTGTAGAACACGATCAGAAGAGCTTAACAGAATCTGATCAGAGAAAAAAAATATAGATTTACTATCAAACCTGCTATGTGTTACAACCCCTTTAGAAGCATCTTCATCATTGAGAGAGAACACAGCATTGCAGGCACCTCTAAATTTAAAAGCTCCCCTGATGGCCATAGAATACAAGAGGAAGTATGTCATCATCTTTTCTAAATGTAGAAGTAAACCAACAACCCCAAAAGAGAATAAGAGATGAAAAATAGCATCCTAAATTTTGTGCAATCCATAACATATCCACTTCTCACCCCTTTTGTAAACATTCACACTTAAAGTAGAGCTGCCTTCCTGACATAACATTCAGCGAAGTGGAGGACAGAACCGGAGTTTCATGAACCAATGATTTGATTCGGGCATGTGCTTCTTTTATGGAGGAAATATCAGCAGCATATTTTCCTTTTGTTATTTTGTTCTCTTCTTCCATCTATGTAATTGGTCTCTGAAAGTCAACAAAAGACAGATCAGTGTGCAGCAATGTGTCCCACCATTACCAAGCAACATCCTTTCCATATACTAAAATATGAACACATTGTAGGTAACTAGATATATTAACCTGCATTTTGATGGCGTGAATGTTTACATATGTCAAAAAAGTTACAGATGCTAAAGACCCAACTCACCTAAATTTTTATAAACCTAAAGATATCAAATTTGTACGAAAATAAAACGGAGATTAGACTCAACCCACCAGATAATTCTCTTATGATCTCAAATTGAAAATTCCCATAGTAGAGTGGGGCAATTACAGTGTGGGGAAAATTGGTAGAAACATGGATGAAAAACATTGATACAGCGTTTAATGTTTATAAGAATCTGACAAAGGGAATCTTGTATGTTTGAAAAGTAGAATCTTGAGAAAAGAGATTCTGAAACTGAAATGAACAAAGAAAAGAGGTTCGGAATCCGAAACTTACTAACGAGCAGTTCTTGTTGGTGGCTGTCGTACTCCTCCTCTCTCATTTCCACTTCCTGTCTCCTTAATATCTCCGCCGAAATATTTTTCGGTCATTTGCATATTTTTTTTGTTTTTTATTTTAATTTTTAAAGACATTAATCGCATGATTAAGTATGTTTTTAATAAGTGATTTTTTTTTCATTTTGACTTCTATAAATATTCTGTAGAATTTAAAAATCAATGTTTTGAGTTTTTATAGATAGATTTTAGTTTAACTTTTTGTAATTTTATTCTTTTATGATTTAAAATTACTATTTTTTTTTGGTATCTAAACATTCATTTAAGAAAGATAAGTCATGTTTATTTTAAGAATATTGAAGAAAATGCTATGTTAACATTATATCATCTACATTAATAGATAATATTTGAAATAATCACTCGAAACATGAACAGGAACGTTATAAAATATTAAAAGTGAAATAATAATTCTTGTTCTTAGAGAAATTAAAAATTTATAAAATCAAAACTAAATTTTGTTACTTTACACACACTAAAAATATATGAAAATTTTAATTAACTTTGTGAATAAAATAACATGTTTAAAGATTGAGATGGTAAAGTTTTCACTCAATTCAAACCTCCTTAGCCCATTCAAAAATTGGTTGGACGAGGACGAATGTATTTTTGTATTCGACTCAAACCCCAATCAACGAATTTAGAAAAGAGAAAAGTTTTAACAAATATTTATTCACTTTATTTGTCTTAAATTTATAATCCATATAAATTATTTTTTTTCTAATAAAACTAGCAAATTAAGAAAAAACTTAAAAGGTTGTCCTTAAGATTGAATTATGGAGTGTATTTGGCTTGGTTTTGAATCCAGCCAATATTTTGTAATTTTACCAGTTTTATCATTTTGATATCTGTAACAAAAGAATATGAAAAAGTTATTTTTTTAATCCATGATGTGGCCAAATTTTAGTGAATGGGTACCATGTAAACATAAAAAGGTAAGATGGTATTTTTTTTACTCTTTTTCCTAATTAAAAAAATACTTTTTGTAAAAACTAGTTTTTCATAACGTAAAACAATACAAAACTAGTTTTTTTAGTAGATTTAATTTATTTAATTTCAAGTAAAAATTTTGTTTCAAAATTATTGCCTTTTCATAAAGACCATATTTATTCAAATTTAAAATTTGGATATTATCATGATTTAGATTTGGACTACTTGTTAGAACAAATTGTTACTACTTATACTAGCCAATATAATTAGTATCTTCTACTAATAATTTTTTATTTGTTTACTAGTAGAATTAAAAAAGTTAAGAGTATAACGCTGTGGGAAGGTACAACTGGTCACAAAGGCTTTGTCTTTGCCTCTTGCTGTTATCGTTCTTACTTTTTTTTTTTTTTTTCAATTAACGTTGTGATTTTTACGTGTAAGCCATGAATCAGGAGCCAATTAATTACGACATTAGTATTAAACTTAGGTATGATGTAAAAGGTTGTGGAAAATGTTAACAAGTAAACTACAAAACAACTTTCGTTTACTCCGAACACAAATTATTTATTTATTTAAATTTTTGGTCTGTTCTTTTCGTTCTGCGCTGAAATAGATTTATCATATAGTCAACGAAACGTCATGACCAACGTTTCCCCTTTGTTTAGACATGGGAAAGAGTACAGAATATTTTAAGATTTAAATCAAAGATAATTTATTTATAAAATCCATTTGTTTCCATTCCATTTTTTATTAAATCAAAGCATTTTTTAATTTAAAAAATCTTTTTCTCTCTTAGTGTTCTTGTCTTATCCAAGTTGAGCATAGGAACAGTGCTTATTAATAATGCCTTGGTGTTTATATCATTATGTATTTTAAGGTTTATAAGATAAGATATTAAAACATTTTGGAGTTCGTTTTATTTAAAATTTGCAAAGTTACCTAGGATATATAAATTTGGAAGTGTAGATTTTCATATACTTTATTTTCCTATTTTTGCAAAACAAAATCCTGTTTTTTTTTTTCTTTTCATGATTTGAAATTTTCAAATATTTTTATAAGAATATTAAAATTTAATAATTTATAAATATATTGAAATTTCTAACACACTTTGTTACTTTTTAATTTGCTTCAAAAAAACTATTAATGTTTTTTTGAATGTTTTCTGAACATACTTATAAGTGCCGTTTTAAGACACAGAAAAAAAAAAACACATCTTAAGTGAGATTTTAGATTGCTAATGAGGCATTTGATTTTTTTATTTTAATATTTCTCCAAATAAACAATTATCGCGATAGAATAGTCCTAGTATGAAGAATAACTAATAAAGATAGTTTAATAAATCGTTAAGAAAGGTATTTACTATTTTTATTAGCTTTGTAAAATAAAAGTGTTACTTAATTTAAAACAGAATGAGTAATTTATAATTTAAATAAAAAACGTCAATTATTTTCTTATTAGAATAGTCGTAGTCCTATTTTAGTTAATCATCATCACAATGAGAGTAATTCTCTCTCAATATAATTTAAAATATATAACATCATAATGATTGGAAATTTAAATCTCTTTACTAACGAACACATTTTATCATTTATGTCAATGTTGGCAGAATATTGGTAATATAAAAATTCTATTAATAACATGTTCATTGTAGTTTTTATTTATAAAATTCATCCAAGAAACAAAAAAAATATTTATTCATACATTAATAAAAATTTAAATAATAATAATAATGTGATATTTTATAATTAAATAAAAAATAATCTTTCAAGTCCATGATTAAATGAAGTCCCGTAAGCATAGGACCCACAGGCAACCTTAGACGTATGCATTTGCATTTCCATAATAATAATAACAACACAAAATATTCCTGAGTATAAATAAGTCTTACGTTAATCAATGTTCATCCCGTCTAATTATCTATTAATTTCATTTTCTTGTGACCTATGCACCTGGTATAACATGATAAACATTCAACACATTTTGTTGTCGTGACATTTATCAATCAAATTATTACCTCCATATATGTTTAATTAGAAATGTTATATGATATTATGAGAAATAATATTTTTTGTTAGGTCAATGTTTTTTATAAGAGGTATGAGAAAGAATATACTAGAACGAAATAGAGTCCAGATTCAGTGACAAATATTTTGAATTTGAATCGACATCAAATGAGTGTAATTATTATATGAAAATAATAAAAAAATAAATTAGGAAGCATAAAAGGAGAAGAGCTAGGGTGTGTTGGTGAAGGTGTTGTTGGAAATGGGAAGTAAATTTTTAGCGTTAGCTTGCTTGCGTAAGAATGAGGGTTCAGGTAATCTTTCACCTCGTTCTCATTATCCGTCGATGCCGAGATATCCGAAAGGTGTGACGGAAGAAGAAGGAAGCAGCAACGTTTTGCTCAAAGCACTTTTCTCGGTCACCGGAATGACTTGTTCGGCCTGTGCTGCTTCCGTCGAAAAAGCGGTGAAACGTCTTCCCGGAATTCGCCAAGCTGTTGTTGATGTTCTCAACAATCGCGCTCAAGTCCTCTTCTACCCATCCTTTGTTAATGTACGTAATTCTTATTCTTCTTCTTCTTCTTCAATTCATCATTGTGCATGTCTCGCTTTGGCTGTTTTTGAAACCCTTGCATACTACACCTTTCGCTGTCAAATTTTGCTTTCAGAGGTAGATTCGATTTAATTACTTTTAGTTACCTAATTTGTCTTCGTAGAACTGGAATGATATTGATGATTAATGTCTTGTTGAAGCTCTGTATGATTTCTTAAACTAATATTTAATGAGAGTTTTGGTGGAAAAAAAAAAGATAATTTACTTCAACATTAATTTAGTTAATTAAATTTCTATAACTTAATCAAGTTAACTCGAGTTTTTTTTTTTTTTCAATTTTGAATTATTTATGGCTACAATAAATTATTTTAAAATAAAAATATTGTCTTTAAAAAGTTGATATTATAATATGTATGATTTTAACTCACTCTATAACCGTCATCTTCTTCATTATGCATTATTTTTCCTTTATATATGTTGTGGTGTTCTCACTTTTATTGTTAGACCACACTTATGAACTCTTTCATATAATTTCACATTTTGTCACAAACCTTCCCAAACTTCTTACTCTTCAAAATTATTCCACTTCTAACATAATCTCATAATTGGATAATATATGCATAGTTATGGGAAGTCTCACCAACATATAAATACTTTGTTGTTACTGCTTATCGTAATTTTTAATTTATTTTTCTTGCAAATTTATTTATTTGTATGGACAAAATTGAGTGTTTGTGCTACCTATCATTTGATTAATATTTACTTATACAATTTGTTTGTAAATCAAACATGGCATGTTATATATATATATAT
>Ga0123340_1005982_pt1 | contig 11598 bp, 9 predicted proteins | sample SirMexnodulemix_FD_89961 | JGI IMG/M metagenome (GOLD analysis project Ga0123340, IMG submission 89961) | Root nodule microbial communities of legume samples collected from Mexico - Siratro Mexico nodule mix | ecosystem: Host-associated > Plants > Roots > Nodule | place: Mexico: Nepantla... | reverse complement strand
GTTTTATTTATCTGAAAATGATTTCTCAAAAGTTTTTTTTTTTTTTTTACCTCATAAAAAAAAATTTTTTTAAAATCTCCAACTTTCTTTTTTTTTTTTTTTAATTTTATATTTATTTTATTTTTTTTTTTTTATTATTTTTTTTTTTTTTTTTTACAATCTCCGTGCTTTAATAATGAGAATCATATCAACAAAATCAGTAAAACATCAACAACTTATAGATATTGTATTCAAAAGTATTTATGATTTTATAATAATAACAATTTCACCATAAAACTACCTTTTTTTAGTCTTTTCAAAGGCAAAGTAGTATACACAAAAAAACTATCATTAGAAACTTAGCACTTAATTGTGAAAGGAAGGGAAAAACGTAATGACGAAACATTAATCCGTAAAAAAAGGAAACAAAAACAAAAGCTAATGAAACCTAATAATGAGCATCAAACAAGTTAACCAAAGTTTGGGGTTTAAACACCCCAAAATAGGATTCATTGCCTGAAAACTACAAATTCATATAGTATAATATGCAAACATCTATTTGAATTCATCGAGAAGCTTCTAATGTCCTTTTAATTTGAGACATATTTAAAAGAATTATTAAACTTGTCTATAGGAGATGAAATTTTGTTCAAAGCGGGTTTCGGTCTTTGACTCCTGAACCCTTGATGAAGCAAGTAACCACTTGTGTTTTTCTGTCTGCAAACAAGGTTTAGTTACTTATAATACTTCAATTAACTATGTTTTCTTCTAATAGCATCAAAAAGCAATAGACTGGGTGATCATAAAATGTAAAAAAGATACAAGTGAACCAGTAATACAAGAGTATGGAATCTACAAACACGAGTTTTTTTTTATAATGCTATAATATATTTTGCCAAGATTAGTCAAAAACAATTTCTACAACAAAAGTTAATATTATTTAAATTATGTTTATTTGTGCTTAAAAAATAGTGTAAAAAAGTAATTTATTCTTAAGTGGTTTTTATATAAAAAAAATAGTGTGTTTGTTTATAATCATATAATTTTTTTTTTCTTACAAGAAAGAGTAACTTAGAAAAAGAAATTAAGTTGTTATTATGAGATTTTTGTAAGGATATTTTGTTATTGACACACACATTTGCTCAGCCAATAAGCCAATAATATAGGAAGGCAAATGCTTCTTACACTATAACAATTTTGACCTATATTATATAACTTTTGAAAATTTCAAAAATGCATCTGATATTTGTATTTGAAAGTGTCATGATAATTAAAGGTGGTTCCTACAATCTATGGAAGAGATTAAAGAGGTATATGCACTCCACATTCTTAAATAGGCACACCACATTCTCTTAAATTCTGAAACGCGTGTTATGGCAACAAATGTTCCTAACCACAACCACCCAAGCTGAACATGTAAAGGAAGAATATATAAATAACCAAGGGCATTTTACACAATTTATGTGACTGGTATAGTGGGAGGTCACAAAATGGTATAATGTAGGAAGCATATAAACAAATACTAAGCCAATACATTTTAGGCCTAGGCGTTTCTTTATGGACTCTCATATTTCACCTGCATCCGATAGGGGTGTGAAAGACCAAAATGCCCCGTATCTTCTGCATCCTATTTCTTCGAGCTCTTGTCGCGGACACAGGTCGTTTCTTACTTGGAGATTTGTTTTTGGTGAATTTCTTGGAGACGAGGAGCATCCAATCACCCAAGTTCGTTACAAAAAATTGCAACAACAATTTTGTTTCTGGTTGCAACAAATTTTTTTGCAATTACTACAAAATGGCCACATAATCACAAATGCATTTGGAAACTGCAAGCACATAGTAGAATTTGCATATTGTTTTTTTACTAAAAAAGTATTTTCATATTGTAAAATTTATATTTTTTTTTTCTAAAAAAATACCTGTAGATTATGTAATGTGAAAGTTAATGGATTACACATTTTGAAAGTTTTTTATGCAAAAGATGATTTTGAAACTATATAATTTTGAAGTCATTTTCAAATCCAAAAATTTATTATAAATTGCAAAATTCAAAAGTTATTTTTTATTAAAAAATCTATATTACTTTTATATCACACAATTTAAAATTTATAATTAACTTTCAAATTATTGTTCTTAATTATATAGTCTGATTTATGCTTTTTAGCTTAGGATTTTGCAAGAAATTTTTAAATTACATAATCTAAAAATAAAAAGGCAGAAATTTCAATATTTATGAAGGTGGGAAAAGAAAACATGAGGTGTAAAACGAAATGGCCTTTTGGCATAATAAATTGATTAGAGAGCCCAACTAAAAAGAATGAACGGAATCAGTGCCTCGTCTCATCCAAACACCGATGCGATAACCACTCTGCACTGATGTACGCGCCTTTCGCTACTCTATCCAGTTACTCTGTGGCCATGAATAGCTTAACGGCGACTTTCACAGCTCGAATATGTGCCACTCGCCGCGACCTACTCCCTATGCGGCGCCGTTCCGCATTCAGCCGCGTCGCCACCAAACTCACACCTCCAAGAATCGTTTGCATGGCGGTATGTCGCTGAAATAATTGAAATACAACAACTCGTTGAATCAACTATGCATTTTTTCTTAATAGCGTTGAATTGCAGGAACCTTATCTGATAACGAAGTTGGAATCTGCTGAGAAAACCTGGAAAGAATTATCGGTATGTATGACACTACGCGCTGTTATGCTTCCATTTTCTGCGATGAATTTTGTGTTAAATATGAAATTTCAGGTCAAGCTTGCTGATCCAGACGTTGTGTCCGATCCAAAAGAGTATCAGAAATTAGCACAATCAGTGGCAGAGCTTGATGAGGTGCTACAATTTATATTACTATTTATTTACTCATATGCATGGAAATTAAACCTTCCGTATTGACGAAACTGTGTAATGTTAATTGTGGAGCAGGTTGTGTCCATCTATAGGAAATTTAAAGACTGTGAGAAGCTTCTAGAAGAAACCAAAGGTTTGCTGAACTTTTCGCTCTTGGTTTGGGTACTTGAAGTTGAAGGCTGGATGATATAGATTTTGTTTTCTTTTTGAACTATTGTTGTTTAGCTTTAGCGAAGGATGGTGGAAACGATGAGGATATGGCGGAGATGATATCTTTTGAAATCGACTCGTTGTCCAAGCAACTCGCTGAGCTTGAGGACAAGCTTAAGGTTTGTTTTTAACATTGTAATTGCATTGCGAGCTGCAACTTTTTTGAAGTCATATTCTGTCGTGCTTTTGACTTGTGTTTTAATCTCCAAAATATGAATTACTAAATTCTCAGTCTGCTATATGTTCATTCGTGAAATTTTCTTCTAGTCATGTATTGTCTTGGGGGATACAGCGTTTGAATTTGAAATTTGTTTTTTGTTTGCTTCTTCTAGTTCAATTCCAATGCAGTAACAATCGTCAATTCAAAATGTTGAATCAGTTGAAATTTCAAAACAATGAGAGGAATTGTGACCTGCTTTCATCACTCCCATAATATGCACTCTCTTTTGTTACTGGCTATCGTGAGTCATGAGTTTCCATTCCTTGATTTTTAAAACATTGCTAGGAATCTCCTCTTAATATTTCTCATTATTTGTAACATCTTTTGCCATTGGCTATCTTGAGTTTTCGAGCCTCTCCTCCAATGTCTATATTTTCCCCCCATTTTTGGTATTTTGAAACTTCTTAATTTTTCCCTACATAATGGTAGGTGCTACTGCTTCCCAGTGATCCTCTGGATGCTAGAAACATAATGATTGAAGGTACATAATCTCTTTCTTTGTATTGTTGTAGCTCAACGATTTTACTTTATGGCTTAGTTGAGTGTTTCATGCATCATGGGAGATACTTGTGCTATAGGAGATAATTTATAATCTTTTGAATAATGTTTGCATTTTAATAATAGGAAATATAGAAAATATTATTAAGGGATTTATTAACTTGATAAAGGAGAGGCCGCCTATATTTCTCAATTGTGCTATTTTTTTGAATTTTGCTACAGGAGTATTATTTATTTGATTTATATACATAACAGAGTGGCTAATTTTTGGCTTCTCCCATCATATACACTTAAGTTGCACTCCACAATTCTGGATAGCGAAGCTTAACATATCAATACATTGTTTTCTTCATTTACTTTTCTAGCTCTAAAGGTTTTTGATGTTCATTCACTTCTGCAGTACGAGCAGGCACTGGTGGTGATGAGGCTGGAATATGGGCTGGTGATCTTGTAGGTACATGTTTATAGTTGTCCTTTCCGAGTTTAATCCATGTGGAATGCTTAAAGTACTTACACATGTAACAAATGACAAACCTATTATTGGATAATTTCTGAATTGTTTAACTGTCACTGCTACTTTTTTATTATTGTGGTTCAAATAAGGAACCATTAATGTGAAGTTCAATTCTAAGCATATTCTGATGCTGTTTTGTGTTGAATCAGGTTCGAATGTATGAAAGATATAGTGAAAGAAATTCTTGGAAGTATTCTCTTGTCTCAAGCTCTGCGGTATTCCTCATAAAAACTCTTACAGAAACACTTTCACATTGCTTATGTAATTTGTATAATATTTTTTGCCATCTTTTAGGCAGAAAAAGGAGGATACAAAACTTATGTAATGGAGATAAAAGGAAATCGTGTTTACAGTAAATTGAAATATGAATCTGGTGTCCATCGAGTTCAACGTGTTCCTCTAACAGAAGCACAGGGCCGGGTACATACTTCTACTGCAACAGTGGCTATCATGCCAGAGGTGGAGTACATATTTATGGCTTTTAGCAATAAATTATTCATGATCCTAACTACTAGGTTTGAAAGCAATCAAAACATTATTTAAAATCTTTGCATTTGGGCTATTTCTAATTTGGCATTTTATTCCGAAAGTAACTACTTCTATATAACGGTCTATCTTAATCATACAAGTATCTAGATTAACTCTAAAGTGAGTGTGTGTGTAGATATAGATATAGAGATAGATACAGTGTTGTCTGAATTTCTTATCTATATTGTGGAAAGCAGCTTTAATTTTGTAATTAGAGAGGTTGATGCTCTACAGTATTATTTCTTTGCTAAATTCTTATGTTTTGTTTAATTTTTACCATTCTAATTCAGTGAGTATATGCATGCCGTCCCCTTTTTTTAAGATTTAATTACAACATCTAAATCTATTGACCTGGAATATTTACTTAGGTTGATGAAGTTGAAGTCGTAATTGACCCCAAAGATATTGAAGTGACGACGGCACGTTCGGGGGGCGCAGGAGGTAAATATCTGTGACCATGAGACCATTTTAGTCAAGTAATCAATCTTTCTATTCCTTGGAGCAAGAAATAAAGTCCTCCATGAATTCTTATGCCAAGATATGTTGCAGGTCAGAATGTTAATAAGGTTGAAACAGCCATCGATCTCTTCCATAAACCAACTGGAATCCGCATCTTTTGTACCGAAGAAAGAACACAACTTAAAAACAAGAATCGTGCTTTTCAGTTGCTCCGAGCAAAACTGTAAGCATCAACATTTTCTTTTAGCTTTTTTGTTTCTTGCCAACTTCAGAAGTCTGGTTTTAGAATAGAGTCATGTTTATCTCTGAAATGTCTTCCACCTTTATTCTTCTTTTCCTCTTAAATACATGTTCACAAGGTAAAATATCTCAATCTTTCTGTTCAATTATTCTTGAGGAACTAAAGGATATTATTATCAAGAAGCCAAGCACTACAAGTTCACTAGTGTAATTTTTTCAAGTGCTCTCTTTAACCTATTTGCTTTAGCGTGTTACATGTAAAATGTTGACAATATCCTTTTACAGATATGAGATAAAGGTAAGGGAACAGCAGGAGTCATTACGAAATCAAAGGAAATCACAGGTACGCTCCTTTTTGTGCAGGTGTTTGAAATACTAATAAGATATTGATTGAATTAAATTTTATATGATGTACTTGCTATACGGGTGAGCAAAATGTTATTGAGTTGAAATTTTTTGCCTTGCTATCTCCAATTACAGGTCGGTACAGGTGCACGAGCAGAAAAAATTCGGACATACAATTATAAGGTACTCTATGTTGCGGTCACAATATATTTTAACAGAGCTACACTTACTCGTTATTCTCTCCAATCCCCTTCCAAAATTTAATGAATTTCTATCCCTTGTGATTTTATTCACGACAATTTTTCCCTTTGTGTTAGAAAAAGAGAAGATGTGTGAGAAACGGAACATAATAAATAATATGTTATTTTTAGAGATCTTTGATAATCATGTTCATTGAGTGAGGTGAATAAGATTCAGCGAACTAGAATTGTGCAGTTCTTGACAAAATAGAGGTAGAATATAAATATGTGTTGTTAAATTTTCATTTTGTCTTGATGAAATTAAGGTTGCTTAGTGCCAATTTTTGACACTTAAATTTTTCCTATCAGGACAACAGGGTTACTGACCACAGATTGAAGACAAACTATGAGCTCACCTCTTTTCTTGATGGTGACATAGAAGATGCTGTTCAGGTATATTACCTAATACATGGAATGAACTTCTGGTGTTTCCCCTCGTCTTGGCTGTGTAGAAAATATGCTTAGAAACTGGTATACGCTAATATAGAAGCACGTGTGCACTTTGTTGAGGTGGCTTATACTTGTTTAGGTATTAGGGGAGATATAGCAACACACTTTCTGTCAATGGTTAAAATTTATTTCAAACTACAAGAGGAGAACTCATTAAATAAAAAGTAGAACCCATAAATTTTTGTAATTTTCGACTAAAAGTAGAAATAAAAAACGGGTCTGGTAAGCAAGGACTTGCAACAAGAAAATTTGAAGACCCCAAATTATTGAAACTCTTGGATTTGGTTTGATAGAGTGGGGCGGATATGGCTGGATGCAGTTGAACGACATTGATTCTTTGATCGAAATTCATACAATCACATTAACCAAAATATAACTTGCTTATACCTTAAAACATTGCAAGGGTGAAGAATGGAAATTGCAGCCTCACCCTTGGGCTTGTAGTAAAGGTTGACTGAGAACACAAATAAACTATTGAAGAACCCAGGATAGGAGAAGAGACGAGAGTGAGTGAAGGTGTATTTGGAAGACAGGACAAGTACCTTTTTATAAGAATTTGAGACTTGACCTACACTGTCACAAGCTCCCACGATCACCTAGGTTATGGAAGGAAAGGTGGAGAAAGTGGAGAACAATCTCGTTAAAGGAGATGAACGTTGTGGAAAGAATGGGAGGCAACGCTCGTGTAACATGGAGGCCGATGATCCCATAAACCAAGGGTCTAACCTTCACAAGGTAAAAAATAGGGAAATCCGGATAGGCTTTTAGCATTTATATTAATCAAAGGAAAAAATAAAATAAAAAAATAAATCAAGTAGTAAAAAGAACCTAGACCTTCTTATTACATGCCCAAAGTAGGGGATAGATCGGCATGATTTAGATATTTAAGGTTAGGTTGATAATCTTTTCACAACTTATAGGGTGTTTTATCAATTTTCTTATATGGTATCCATTTTATAAAAACATGTTGTAAGAAGTGTTTTTCCCTTAAGATTATCAAGTTAATAAGCATGACATTCATCATTTCTTTAACAGTCCTATTTTTCCTTTTAACTACTCTACTAGAATCAGGTTACTTCATGAATAATACATTCTTTAACATAATAATAATTAAAGGAAACGTATTCAATATATCTATTTGATCTAGTCCTCTTAATTTTCCTGTTTAATTGATTTTCTACTCCGTTTATTCAAAATATATCAAACGATTCATGTTTACTGGTGATCAAGTACACTTTGATTAAGTATACTTTGATGTATCTAATTTTAGTAATATTTTATAAAGGTTACAAAGTAACTTTTACCACCTCTAGACACGCTTTGCTTTTAAGTCAGTTAGATTAATATGAATTAAACCTAAAAGTTGAGTTTGACTATCTATAGATGATATGTTTTCTTACTTTGTTTGGCAACACATCATAAGAATCACCAATAATGAGTTAATATGATTTAGTGAATAAAATTGCTTGGCATATATTAAAGCTTTAATATGATTTAGTGAATAAAATTGCTTGGCATATATTAAGGCTCTGCTTTGTTTAAACACTTTCTTCTTGCAGTCTTGCGTTACATTGGAGCAAAAGGAACTTCTGGAAGAACTTGCTGAATCTGTAGGTGCTACGGCTGGCTGATATGATTTTGCCGAAGTTATTTGAAAAATTTTGCTGGAGTACTTTTCACAATGGAAGATCTATCTTATGGTTGTTCTCCCGAATGTGTCCATCATCTTAAGTTGGAGATATACGTATCGAATCGATTCAATTTGTAGTGAATAGGGAGCAGTTTTACATGTAACATTTAATTATATAGGTTTTCAAGGACATTTAATCATATAGTTATGAGTAAAGATCTGTTTCATAATGTAAAATGGTGCAGTTTTGCATTGTGTTTCCTGATCTCGCATAGGTGGAAACTTGAGTAGCCAAATTATATCTCTTAAAGTTGAAGCGGCCTTGAAAAGCAACACGGTTTCTTAGGGTTCCATTCCCGACCAAAAAATAAAATAAATAAATATTAATTTCTGACCAGAGCTTCGTGGTTATCTAAGGTTCACGACAGCCTTGTTGGCTGATCATTAATTGGAAATCATTAGTTTTTATTTTATTTTATTTCGAATAATGTCTTTTATTGCTAGTGAAAAATGAAGAACTTATTTTGGTAAAGGAAAATATTGATTTTTATAATACAGCGTATTAAAGTTAAACCATTGAAAATTAAATTTAATTCTACTTTGTTGACGTTGTAATTTTTAACGATAAAAGTATGTTAATTTGGTTTTTTTAACCATAAGTACAGAATATTTCCTAGTTCTGTCTAAACTTTGAAGACATTCCAACATGAGATTTCTGTTTGTTTGCTTTGGTAGAGAAAAAATAATTAAAAGAAAAGAAACAAAAAATAAAAAAATATTTGATTAAAAATAAATGAATGAAAACGATAATTTTATTTATTCATTATTATAATAAATAATAAAAATTGCACTTATAATTTATTATTGGTAAGATTATAAAAACACTTATTTCTCTTTAGGTATCACAATCGATTATGTGTTGTGCAACATAATCAAATTATATTGTTCCCCATTTCTTCAAACTTACTTCTTTTCTCATTTCTTTCAATCACCCATCATTCTATTTCTTTACAATTTCATCATCTTCTTTCCATGGTCCATTCCAAACACACCTTGGGATGAACATTACCAGATTTCCCAGTTTATAACCGCGAAGCATGTGGACCAAAACAAACAGGTCCAAGTGTTGATGAGGGAAGAGCTACACATGGCACTCACCTCCTAGCCCCTCTATAACACCCAATTTCCATTTCCCAGCGAGGCAAAATAGACACGTACACGTCCCCAATACTACTCTAGTTCATTCTTTCACTCATACATAGCATTCACTCTCACTCCCCATAATCCTTTCTATGCTTCACCGCATCACCCATTCCTCTTCTCCCTCTCTTCTCCTCCTACCACGTCTTCTCTCTCACCAACCCTTCCCCTCTTCAAATTTCAAATTCCGTTTCTCACTCTCACCAAAACGTCCCACTCTCAACCTCATCTCCATGGCTTCATCTCATTCCCTCCACAACCACACAAACCGACTCGCTTCCCAACAGAGCCCTTATCTTCTCCAACACGCACACAACCCTGTAAGTTTTCTTCCTTCTCATCTCGTTTCTAACGCAATTGCTTCTTTCCACTATTATTCCATTTCAATTATTTAGTTATTTCTAATTCCCCGTTCAAGGTTGATTGGTATCCGTGGGGCGAAGAAGCCTTCGCCGAAGCGCGCAGGCGCGACGTGCCTATCTTCTTGTCTAGTAATTCTCTCCCTCTGTGTATTCCGTTTTTATTTTTTGCCTATTTAGTTTGCGTAATTGACTGCGAAGCTTTGCCTGTGGTGTTATTGACGGCGATTCTGTTCGAAGTTGGCTACAGCACTTGTCACTGGTATGTGTGTGTGTGTGTGTGACTCACGATTCCTTTTCTTTATCTTAAGTTTGAACGTTTTCGGAATCTGAAGTGTTTATTTGTAAGGTGTCATGTTATGGAGGTCGAGTCCTTCGAAGACGAAGCGGTTGCCAAGTTGTTGAACGATTGGTTTGTTAGCATTAAGGTCATTTAATTTTTCCTTTTATTTTACTTTGAATTTAGTTTCTAGAAAGGTTCTCTCTGTTTTTACTCTACATTGCTTCTCAAGTTGTTAGGTTTTGTTCTGTCGTACTTTAATGTGTTAATACTGCAGGTGGATCGAGAGGAGCGTCCAGATGTTGATAAGGTATGTAATATTGATGCGTTAACTTATCATTTAATTTATATTTTTGGAAGCATGTCAGCTAAGTACCTACGAGGATACTATCTCTAAATTGGTGTTTAAGAGTTATCCGAAGTTCCTTTGGAATTTAAACGGTTGAGACGCTGATGGAAAATTTGAGGTTTCACAAGGTAAAAAAGCGTACTAAAGGATTTTTTATCTTCGTCTTTAGGTATACATGACGTATGTGCAGGCTTTGTATGGTGGAGGAGGTTGGCCCCTGAGTGTGTTTCTTTCACCAGACTTGAAGCCTTTAATGGGTGGAACTTACTTCCCCCCTGATGATAAGTATGGGCGACCTGGATTTAAGACTATACTTAGGTGAGAGATATTGCAAACTTGAATTGTCAACCTGCTTGGGCACTTCTGAGTAAATTTTACTGATGGCATGTCAAACTTTTTTGAGTATAAAACTTCAGGTCCATTGTTTAAAATTTGTATTCTGGTTTTTGAGGTTCTTATTTATATACTCTTTTGTTCCTGCTTTCTCCAGAAAGGTAAAACAGGCTTGGGATAGTAAGAGGGATATGCTTATTAAGAGTGGAGCATTTGCAATTGAACAGCTTTCTGAGGCATTGTCTGCAAGTTCATCTTCTGATAAACTGCCTGATGGGGTTACGGCTGATGCATTACGTCTGTGCTCAGAGCAGGTGAGGCTTGCTTTTTTTTAATAATGTGAGAATGATCTTATATCTGCATGCATTTGTTATTCAATCTACTATTTTCTTTGTAGCTCTCTGGGAGCTACGATTCAAAGTTTGGTGGGTTTGGATCTGCACCAAAGTTTCCTAGACCAGTTGAGATAAACTTGATGCTTTATCACTCCAAAAAGTTGGAGGAGGTAGGACAGTTGGATGGAGCTAATGAAAGTAAGAAAATGGTTTTCTTTAGCTTGCAATGCATGGCAAAAGGCGGAATTCACGATCATATTGGAGGGGGCTTTCACAGATACAGCGTGGATGAGTGCTGGCACGGTAAGTTTACCTTGGACTTTGAGTAAATATTTGACGTGTATATATGAGCTATTCCTGTGCAATTTGATTTGGCCGTTTTAATTAGGATGTGCTGTTATATCCAATGCTGCTTGATTTGAAATCTTATGATTATATTGTTGAGCTGTTCATATCTTTGCAGTTCCACATTTTGAGAAGATGCTATATGATCAAGGGCAGCTTGCTAATGTTTATCTAGACGCGTTTTCTATCACTAAAGATACCTTCTATTCATATATATCACGGGATATCC